>WBZY01000011.1_pt1 | contig 280157 bp, 246 predicted proteins | sample 5204191 | NCBI WGS metagenome assembly WBZY01 (sample SAMN12344363, study PRJNA552823) | activated sludge metagenome | biome: Activated sludge suspended growth; feature: Anammox Sidestream; material: Wastewater; isolation source: activated sludge from anammox sidestream of wastewater treatment...
GTGGTGGCGTCGAGCGTGGCCTGGTCACCGGCGCAGAGGGTGAGATCGGGCCCGAGGTTCACGATGGGCAGCGGGTTGACGACCACGTTCACCGCATCGGTGCCGGTGCAGCCGTTCACGGTGACGTCCACGCTGTAGTTGCCCGCGGCATTGATGGTGCGCGTGGCGCCCGTGCTGCCATCGTCCCACAGGTAGGTGGCGCCGGGTGTGGTGGCGTCGAGCGTGGCCTGATCACCGGCGCAGAGGGTGAGGTCAGGCCCGAGGTTCACGATGGGCAGCGGGTTGACGACCACGTTCACCGCATCGGTGCCGGTGCATCCGTTCACAGTGACGTCCACGCTGTAGGTTCCAGCGGTGCTGATGGTGCGCGTGGCGCCGGTGCTGCCGTCGTCCCAGAGGTAGGTGGCGCCGGGTGTGGTGGCGTCGATCGTGGCCTGATCACCGGCGCAGAGCGTGAGATCGGGCCCGAGGTTCACCACGGGGAGGGGGGTGACGTTCAACAGCACGGTGTCGCGCAGGTTCACCGTGCCGCTCAGGCTGATGTCGTCGATGCCGAAGTCGTTGCCCACGGCCCAATTGCTGATCACGCGCAGCCCCAGTTCGATGTTGGTCTGGTTGGGACCGGTGGTGATCGTGGTGCTGTAGTTGTTCCACACGGCCTGGGCCGCTGGTGCGTTCCATTGCGCGATCGGGGTGGACCAGTCGGCGATCAGTTCCACGGTGGCCGGGCCCTGGGTGGCCAGGTTCATCATGCGGAAGGAGAACGTGTAGGTCTGGCCGGGGCAAACCGTGACGCCCTGGCTCCAGAAATACCACCACTGCTGGGGGAAGCCGGCGTTCACCATGAGGTAGTTGCCGTTGCCGGTGCCTTGCAGCTGGGGGTGGTGGTTGTTGGCGTCGGTGCCGATGAAGAAGCGCCCTTCGCCCTGCAGGTCGCTGTTGTTGGTGAACTGGGTCCAGAAGCAGCAGTTGCCGCTGTTGAAATCGCCGTTGTTGACCAGGTTGCCCGTAGGGTAGCTCACCTGGCCCCAGTAGGTGCCGGCGATGCCGGTGGTGAGGCTCTGGCCGGTGAAGCCGGTGCTCCAGAGGTAGGCGGGATAGCCGGCGGGCAGGGTGAAGGTGGCCGACTGGCCGGCGCATACGGTCGCATCCGGTCCCAGGGTGATGGCACAGGTGGGCTGGGCCCACGCCGGGGCATGGACCATCCAGGCGACGGCCAGGGTCGCGAGGGTGGCGTGTGTGCGCATGGGGCTCAGCGCGCGCTGGGTCAAATTTCGGGCCATCGGGCGGATCGCGCCATCCCGCAGGGCGGAAAGCTGTTCACCGGGCGATGAACACCCGGTTCACGTCCTCCAACATCCGCTCTTCGACGGTCCCGAACCGAAGACGCAGCCCGGCGCCGATGCGTTCGCTGCGGTCGGCGGACATTTCGTCATGGCGTATGGTGTTGACGACCAACACGCCGTCCGGTGCGGTGAGCCGTCGGAGGTCGTCCAGGAAGGTTGGCCCGTCCATGGGCGCTGGCATGTCGAGCTCCACGAAAAGGTCCACCACCACCAGGGCGAAGGGCGGCCCGGACCAGGCGGTGGCCCAGGCGAAGGCATCGTCCACATGCACGGTCACCAGGTCCCGGCGGTAGGGGCGATGCTGCCGGTGCGCGAGCTGCAGCATGCGTGGCTCGCCCTCCACGCCGGTGATGCGGGTGGGACGACGGTGCTCGTGGTGCAGGATGCTGGCCACGCTGCCGGCGCCGAACCCCAGTACCAGGGCCGTGTCGGGGCCGGGCGCGGGGGGGAGCACTTCGCGGAACACCTGCTGCCAAAGGCGATGAAGGCTTCCCCAGCTTTGGTTGGCCCTGCGGCTGTTCACCACGGGCCGTCCCAGCTCGTAGGTCAGTTCCAGCGGTTGGTAGCGCCCTTCCCAACGGGCCACGCGCACGGGCCAGAGCATGCTCAGCAGGCGCCAGATCAGGTCGGCCATCGGGCAAAGATGCCACAGCCGCACCGCCGTACTTTCGCGCGCCGTCCGCCGGACCATGACCAGCATCACCCGCTACAAATTGCGCAAGCTGCTGAAGTACGCGCTGGTGAGCCTCGGGGTGGTGTGGGTGCTGCACCTGTTCAGCGGCCAGGCCGTGCCCGATCACCTGGGGGCCTGGTTCCTGCTGGGGCTGTGGACCGGCGTGATGGAGGAGTTCCTGTTCGGACACCGGTTCCGCAGCCTGGCCGTGCCGCTGCAGTTCCTGGGCAAGGTGTTGGCGGTGAACCTGCTCACCATCGGCCTGCTGGCCTTGGGCTGGGCCTTCGACCGGCAGGCGGACCTGCCCGGGGGCAACGCCGAAATGGGACACATGGGGCAGTTACTTTGGACCAACGATTTCCTGCGCCTGGTGGTGCAGGTGGTGGTGGTGACCTCGCTGGCCATCCTGGTGGTGCAGATCGAGGAGCTCATGGGGCGCAGGATGTTCCTGGGCTTCCTCCTGGGACGGTACGAACGCCCCGAGGCCGAGGAGCGCATCATGCTGAGCATCGACCTCGCGGGAAGCACGGCCCTGGCGGAGAAACTGGGTGACCTCAAGTATTTCCGCCTGTTGAACAGGACCTATGCCTTGATGACCGATGCCGTGCTGCGCAACGAGGCCGAGATCCACAAATACGTGGGCGACGAGGTGATCTTCACCTGGCCGATGCGCGACGGCCAACGGGACCTGAACTGCCTGGACCTGTACTTCGACATCGAGGAGCGGATCCGCACGCACGCCGGTGAACTGGAGGCCGAGTTCGGCGTGGTGCCGCACTACCGCGCGGCCGTGCATGGCGGCCGGGTGATCAGCGCACAGATCGGCCACATCAAACGGGCCATCGAGTTCAGCGGCGATGTGATGAACGCGGTGAGCCGCATGCTCGGTCTGTGCAAGGAGCTCAACGCCGGCCTGCTGGTGAGCACCGAACTGCTGAACCGCTTGAAAGGGGTGGAGGAACGCTTTGCCGTCGGGCCACTGCAGGTGGTGCCCGTGCGGGGGCGGCGCAGGCAGGTCAACGTACACGCGGTGACACGCACACACAAAGCATGAAGGGACGACGACCAAGGACCGGAGGGCGTGCAACGACCCTCGGCACGATGATCACCGGGTTGCTTCTCGGCATGTCCGGTCAAACGTCCGCCCAAGGGCTGGCGCCCTTCGTGCTGCCCACCGGCCGGTCCGTGCTGTTCGACCAGGGGCACTTCGTCGACCTGGCCAACGAAGCCCCGCGCGACCAGGTGGTGGCCGCGGACCGCCTGGTGTACGTGACCGCCGCTGGCGAGTTGAAGCTGTACCAGAACGGCAGCGTGCACCGTATGGAGGCCACTCCCCCGGGACTGCTGCGTGCGGCCGGCCGGACCGTGGCGTACCTGCACGAAGGAGCGCTCAAGGTGGCCGAACCCGTGCGCCCACGGGAGCTGTCCGCCTCGGCGGGGCGATTCCTTGTGCGGGACAGCCTGGTGCTCTTCCACGACCGCACCGACACCACGGTGAACGTGTTCTGGAAGGGGCGGGTGTTCCCGCTCGCGGGCCTGCCGGATACGCTGGACGTGCCGGAGGCGTGGGTGGGCTCCAACACGGCCGTGCTGTACGATCGTGCGGCCCGCACGGCCTTCCGGTTCCACCGCGGCGCCCTGGAGCCCTTGGTGGACAGCTGCGATGCGATCACCGTGGCCGCCGGCGGCGACCTCATCGGGTTCAGCGACGACCGGTCGCGGAGCCTGCATCTCTGGCACAAGGGGCGGCTCACAACGCTGGAACCGCTCGCACCGCAGGCCATGCAGGCGGGGGAGGGCCTGCTGGCCTATGTGAGCGGGGGCGGGACCTTCAAGTGCTGGAGCGAGGGGCGGGTGCATACCCTGCTGGACCATGCGCCCACGGCCTGGATGGTGCGCGACAGCCTGTTGGTGGTGGTGGATGCCGGCGCTCTGAAGGCGTTCCACGACGGGGCCCTGCATGTGGTGGAGCACTATGTGCCGGAGCAGTGGATGGCGCGGGATGGCGTGCTCACCTACCTCGACCTCAACCGTGAAGTGTGGCGGTATGCCCGTGGGGAGCGCATCGCCGTGGGGCGTGAGGCGGGGGTCGACCGCTTCGAGGTGTACGGGGATGTGGTGCTCCATCCCGGCAGCGATGGCGGGGTGAAGGTGTGGTGGCAGGGGGAGACCTACACCCGCTACTGAGCGCGCGTCAGCTCGCCGGGCCGGGTCGGCGGGACCATCAGGGAGCACCCAGCGGAGCGTGACCGCGATGACCCTCGGCGGCCGCCGTTCTTCGGGCGGTCGTCACGGCCAGGGGGGTCAGGGTCCACAGGCTCACCTCCTCCCGCTTCCCGCGCAGGGCGATCTCGCCGATGGGGCGGGCCTGGTACAGGTGCCCGGGCAGGCGCAGCACATCCAGCAGGTCCTTGCTCAGCAGGATCTCCACGCCGTAGGTGTTGCAGCTGTTCTGGATGCGTGCGGCGGTGTTCACCACGTCCCCGCTGAAGATGCGTTCCTTCTTCACCAGGCCCACTTCGCCGGTGGTGACCTCCCCGTAATGGAATCCCGCCTTGAACTGGGGCACCAGGCCGAAGCGCTGGCGGTAGTGTTCCGCGCGTTCCGACAGCTTCTGCTGGATGCCGAAGAAGCACCGGATGCACCGATGGTCCTTCAGGCCCCTGCGCAACGGCCAGCTCACGCTCACCTCGTCCCCTACGTACTGGTACACCTCGCCGCCCGTGTACACGATGGGATCGGTGATGTCGGCATACACCTCGTTGAGCAGCTCGAAATAGCGTACATGGCCCAGCTTCTCGGCGATGGTCGTGCTGCTGCGCATGTCCAGGAACATGAAGATGCGCAGTTCCTGGTACGGTCTGTCGTAGCGGCCGATGAGGTAGTTGAACGCGCTGCCGCCGTACTGGTCGGAGAGGCGCACGGCGAGCATGGTGGCGGCCATCAGCAGGGTCCAGTACAGGTAGTGGCCCAGGAAGGTGAGGCTGTTCCAAGGGGCGGGCGGAGCGCCGCCGAGGAGGGCGTGCCAGCCGGCCCGCAGGCCCGCGAAGGCGAAGAGCACCAGCACGGACATGATGGCCACCGCGGGCAGGTAGGGCAGGTGGCGCAGCCGGTCGCGCAGCACGAAGATGTAGATGCTCCCGCCCACCAGGCCGCCGATGAGGGCGTGCAGCAGGTGGCGGCCCAGCTCGCCCGGCAGGTCCACCGGCACTCCGCGTTCATGGAGCACGGCGGCCTCCACCACGGCGGCGAGCATGCCCGCCAGGGTCCATCCGGCCACGATGCCCAGCACCCGCCGGCCGCGCAGGGCGGCACGGCCGATGGTGTCGACGGCTTGGGGCATGGCGGGCCAAAGGTAGACCGGCCTCCTCCCGCATCACGCCGTGCCGCGCCGTGCCCGGGGGCGTTCGATCAGGTAGTACCACAGCACGCAGCACATGCCCACCGCGAACAGCATGATGGCCGGCGTGCGCAGCCGGTCCCCGAGGAAGAACTCGCCCACCATCCACGTGCTGTTGGCGGTGATCCAGAACACGGTGGCCAGGGCGTGCGCCCGTTCGTACGCCTCGTGCCGGTGCCTCCAGGCGATCATGACGGCCACGGCGATCGTGGGTGCGATCATGAGCGTGGCCGGCACGGCCAGGTCCATGGCCCAGCAGGTGTCCTTCACCAGCCAAAGCACGATATGGAAGTTCTCTCCGGCGCGCACGTCGGGAAAAAGGCGGGGCATGGGGCTGGGGGGAGGAATGGCGCAAATGTTGCCGAAGGGACGCATTCGCCGGATGGATACCTTTCGGACCGTGGACCGTGGAGCGCAGGTGGACCGGGAAGGGGAGCGGCCCCGTGGTGGGCCGTTCCCGCGTGGTGGGCGGCTGCTGCGGCCGGCGTTGCTGCTGGTGCTGCTGCTCGTCGGGCACGGGATGCAGGCCCAGCGCGAACGGTTCTACATCCGGTTGTACGGCCTGGTGTCCGAGTACTTCACCGGTGCGCCCGAGAAAGGGGTGCTGGTGCGTGTCCTGCGGGACAGCGTACCCTTGGACGAGACGGTGACCAGGAGCAACGGCACCTACGAGTTCTTCCTGGACCGCGGGGCGGTGTACACGGTGTGGTTCTCCCGCGAGGACCTGGTCACCAAGCATGTCCGGATCGACGCACGCGAGATCCCGGTGTTCCCCGATGTCCCGTTCTATGAGATGGACGTCCAGATGACCATGATCGCGTGGATCGAGGGCGGGGACTACACGGTGTTCGATGTGCCCCTGGGCGAGGCCTTGTACAAGCACTCGGTGAGGAACCTCAGTTGGAACGTGGAATACACCGAGCGGCTCAGGCCCCGGCTGGCCGAGGCCATGGATGCCTACGAGAAGCTGGCGCGGAAGTACAAGCCGGCGCTGCGGCGCCGGCCGCCGGTGGACCGTTTGTGATGCCACGCCGGGCGGACCGACCCGTGGTTCAGCGGTCCCGTTGCGCGGGCCGCCCGATACCGTACGTGCGGACCAGCTTCACAGCCTCCACCGCCTCGCGCACGTCATGCACCCGCAGCATGGAGGCCCCGTGGAGAAGGGCGATCGTGTGGAGCACGGTGGTGCCGTTGCCGGCGTGCGCGGGATCGGTGCCCAGCACCTCGTTCACCATGCGTTTGCGGGAGAGCCCCACCAGCACGGGCGCACCGATCGCCACGATCCGCGGCAGTTCGCGCAGCAGGGTGAAGTTGTGCGCGGTGGTCTTGCCGAAGCCGAACCCCGGGTCCAGCACCACGTCGGGCAGCCCCGCGGCACGGCAGGCGTGGAGCCGGTCGCTCAGGAACAGGGCCACTTCCGCGGCCACGTCGGTGTAGTGGGGTGCCTGCTGCATCGTGGCCGGGGTGCCTTGCATGTGCATGGCGATGTAGGGCACGTGCAGGCCGGCCACCGTGCCGGGCAGTTCGGGGTCCAGCAGGCCGGCGCCGATGTCGTTCACCACGCCGGCCCCGGCATGCACCGCCTCGCGGGCCACGTCCGACCGCCAGGTGTCCACGCTGAGCAGCACTTCCGGGAACCGCCGGTGCAGCGCTTCGATCACGGGCAGCACCCGCCTTTTCTCCTCGTCGGCCGGGACCGTTGTACTGCCCGGCCTGGAGCTCGCCCCGCCGATGTCCAGGATCGCCGCGCCATCCTCCAGCATCCGTTCGGCCATGCGCAGCGCCGATGCGACATCCACCCGGCTGGCGGTGTGGAAGGAGTCGGGCGTGGCGTTCAGCACGCCCATCACCGCCGGCACGGGCAGGCGCACCAACCGGTCCTTCACGCGCCACTGAACGGTGGGGCCGACCATGCGGCGAAGATCGGGCGTGCGCGGGATCCTCGACCTTCGCGCCATGCTCCTCCGCACCCGGGCCATGCTGCTGGCCGTCGTGCTGCCCCTGGCACCACTGCCGGCGCAGCAGGACAGTCTGCTCCGCATCTGGCAGGACACCGAGCGCCCAGACAGCCTGCGCATGAAGGCGGCCGGCGAGGCCCTGCGCACCCTGGTCTACGAGCACCCCGACAGCGCCCTGCGTTTGGCGATGGACCTGGGCGACGAAGCAGTGGCGCATGGCGACCGCCGGCGGCAGGCCTTCGCCCTCAACTTCAAGGGCATGGCCTACATGCTGATGGGCAACTTCTATCCCGCCGTGGTGGCCTACCGGGAAATGCTCGCCCTGTACCAGGAACTGGACGACCGGCGCGGGGTGGCGGGGGCGCACAGCAACCTGGGCGCCGTGTTCCACCAGCAGGGCGACCTGGTACGCGCCTTGGAACACTACGAGCGTTGCGTGCCGGAGTTCGAGGCGCTGGGCGACCGGCGCGGACAGGCCATCGTGGCAAGCAACCTCAGCGGCATCCAACGCGAGATGGGTGATACGGCCTCGGCGCGGCGGACCATGGAGCGGCTGCTGCGCGATGCCGCGGCGGCTGGCGACGCATCGGGCCTGGCCGGCGCCTACGGCAACCTCGGCCTGCTGGCCCAGGACCGGGGTGCGTTGCGGACGGCCCTTGCCCTCTACCAGGCCGGGCTGCGCCATCGGTCGACCTTGGGCGACCGGTCGGGCAGGGCGCTCATGCAGCACGACATCGGCGATGTGTATCGGCTTCTGGGACGGCCCGACAGTGCGCGTCGCTGGATCGAGGCCAGCATCGCCCTGCGCGACTCGATCGGCGATGAGCCCGGTGCGGCCCTGGCGCTGGTGAGCCTGGGACTGCTCGCCCTGGACCTGGATCGGCCGCAGGAGGCCGTGACCTGCTGCGGGCAGGCGGCGGCCACCGCGCTCGACCTGCAGCTGCGGTCCGTGGAGGAGAAGGCCTGTGCCTGCCTGGAGCAAGCCTGTGCGCGCACCGGCGACCGGGCATGCGTGGATCGGAACAGGGAACGCCGTGCCGTGCTCAACGACAGCCTGCAGCGGCAGCAGGCCCGCGACCTGCTGGCGCGGATCGAGTTCCGACGCGAACTGGTGGCCGACAGCCTGCGGAACGCATCGGGCGGTACCGCGCGCAAGGACCCCGGGGGGCGGGATGCGATGTACTGGCCCTGGGCGCTCGGTGCGGCGGTGCTCGCCGGCCTGGGCCTTGGATGGTGGCGTAGGCGCAAGGGGCGGGCCTGATACCTTCGCGGGCTCATGGAGCGCACCCTGTCCCAGTATGATGCCGCCCTGGAGGAGTGCATCGCGCTGTTCCGCAAGAAAGCCTTCGACTATGGCACGGCCTGGCGTGTGTTGCGGGTGCCCTCGCTCACCGACCAGATCATGATCAAGGCGCAGCGCATCCGCACCTTGCAGACGGTGGGGGAGAGCAAGGTGGGCGAGGGGATCCGCCCCGAGCTCATCGGCATCGTGAACTACGCCGCCATGGCCTTGGTGCAATTGGAACTGGGCGTGGTGGACGTTCCCGACCTGGATGCGACCGACGCCACCGGCAGGGTGCAGGGTGCCATGCAGCAGGCCCGCGACCTGATGCGCCGCAAGAACCACGACTACGGCGAGGCCTGGCGTGCCATGCGGGTGGGGTCGCTGGTGGACCTGATCCTCATGAAGCTCCTGCGCATCAAGCAGATCGAGGACAATGCCGGGGCCACCCTGGTCAGCGAGGGCATCGACGCCAACTTCCTGGACATCATCAACTACGGGATCTTCGCGATGGTGCGGCTCGAGGAAGGGGCTTGAGCCGGAGGTTCGTTAACGAACTGTGAACGGTGGGCCGCACCGCGGCACCCCCGGTTAACTTGCGCCCGCCGATACCCGCAGCGGGCCGGTCCATCGCATGCGCACCCTGATCCTCCTCTGCCGCATCCTCGTCGGCGCCACGTTCATCGTATCCGGCCTGGTGAAGGCCAACGACCCGCTCGGTTTCAGCTACAAGCTGCAGGAGTACTTCGCCGAGAGCGCGCTCAACATGCCCTGGCTGGAGCCCTGGTCCCTGGCGCTGGCCATCGCGGCCTGCCTGGGCGAGATCGTGCTGGGCTTCGCCGTGCTGGTGGGCGGGCGCATGAAGCTGGCCACCTGGGCGCTGGTCCTGCTCACCCTCTTCTTCGGCTGGCTCACGGCCTACACCGCCACCTGCGACCCGGACGCCACCTACACGGTGATGGTGAACGGCGTCGCCGAGGAGCGTGGTGTGACCTGCGTGACCGACTGCGGCTGCTTCGGTGATGCCATGAAGGGGTCCATCGGCCGCAGCCTCACCCCGTGGGAGAGCTTCGCCAAGGACGTGGTGCTGCTCGTGCTCGTGCTGCCGGTCTTCCTCACGGCCATCCGCCGGCCCGGCATCCCCTTCAACACCACGGCCGACGACAAGGTGCTGCTGCCAGGCGGGCTGGTCGGTGTGGCCGTGTGGAGCTGGGTCTTCGGGTCCTTCTTCTACCTGGCCTTCACCGCCGTGGGGATGCTGGGTTACCTGCTGGTGAAACGCTCGGCCCAGGGCCCCCGCGCCGAATGGACCACCGCCGTCTGGATCACCGTGCTCGGCTCGGTCTTCGTTTGGTGGTGCTACGCCCATCTCCCCTGGATCGACTACCGGCCCTATGCCATCGGCAAGAGCATCAGCGAACAGAAGACCATGGGCAAGGCGCCCGAACAGGTCATCTACATGACGTACCGCAACCAGGCCACCGGGGAGAGCAAGGAGTTCGACACGCGCGGGGCCTACCCCTGGGACGACAGCACCTGGGTGTACGTGGACCGGCGGGTGGAGGTGCTCAAGGCCGGCGTGGAAAGCCCGGTGCAGGACTTCGGGCTCACCGACCGGGATGGCAACGACATCACCGCCGACGTGCTGGCGGATCCCTCTCCCGTGCTGCTGGTGATGGCCTACAACGTGGAGAAGGCGGATGTGGGATGCCTGCCGGCGATCAACACGCTGGCCCAGGCGGCCTTCGAGGCGGGCTGGTACGTGTACGGTGTTTCGGCCAGCACCTTTGACCGCATCGAGGAGTTCCGGCATGCGCACCAGACGCCGTTCGACTTCGTGCAATGCGATGAGAAGACGGTGAAGACCGTGGTGCGCAGCAACCCCGGCATCGTGCTCCTGCAGCAGGGCACGGTGCGCGGCCAGTGGTCCTGCGGCGATACGCCGGACTTCGCGGAGGCGAAGGCGCAGTTGCGCTGAGCGTCAGGGGCGGTACCGGTCGCGCACCAGGTCGGCCGTGATCCGGGCGCTGTACAGGCACAGCGGGATGCTGGCACCCGGGTGCACGCTGCCGCCGCAGAAGAACAGATTGTCGATCCGCCGGGTGAAGTTCGGGTGGCGCAGCAGCGGGGCGAAGGTGCCGTTCACACTGTTGCCGTACACCGCGCCCAGGGGGCTGTCCGTCAGGGCCTCGATGCCGCGCGGGTCCATCACCGAGGCGCAGGTGATCGCCGAGGCCACATCAGCCCCGAGCATGCGCGACAGCTTGGTCAGGACCCGTTCGCGTGTCCGCTCCACCAGCGCGTCCCAGTCCTGTCCCGTGTTGTTGGGCGCGCTCACCATGGTGAACCAGTTCTCGTGGCCCGGCGGGGCATCCTGCGGGTTCATCTTGCTGCTGATGTGGACGTACACCGAAGGGTCGTCGTGCACGGTGCGCTCCTTGAAGATGCTGTCGTACTCCCTGCGGGCGTCGTGGCTCATGAACATGTTGTGCAGGCCGAGCTCGGGGAAAAGGCGCCCCATGCCCCAATGGAACACGATCACCGAGCCGGAGCGCGGTTGTTCCAAGGCGGTCCGGGGGGCGCGCTGGTCCTGCAACAGCATGCGCCAGGTGCGCAGCACGTCGGCGTTGCTCACCACGGCATCGAACCGCTCCGGGAGACCGTCGGCCTGCACACCGCTGGCCTTGCCGTCCTTCACCAGGATGCGTTCCACCAGGGTGCCGAAACGGAACTCCACGCCCTGCCGACGGGCCAGCGCCTCCAGGGCACGGGCCACGGCGTACATGCCCCCCTGCGCATGGTAGGAGCCCAGGGCCAGTTCGTAGTAGGCGATGAGGTTCAAGGTGGCCGGTGCCTGGTACGGGTTGGCCCCGTTGTAGCTGGCGAACTGGTTGAGGATGGCGGCCGCCTTCGGGGCGTGAAGCAGGGCGCCGTTGCTGTGGGCCATGCTGGTGAGCGGCTCGATGCGGCCCAGGCGCAGCAGACCCTTGAGGGTGGAGCGGTCCAGGTAGTTGCGCGGCACGTGCAGCGAACGCTCCAGGAAAACGCGCCGGGTGATGTCGAGCTTCTCCCTGCTCCGTTCCAGGAAGGTGAGCATCCGTTCCCGGCTGGTGCCGGTGCGCGAGGCGAATTCCTCGGCCAGCGCCTGCGGGTCGGCCCAGGTGCGCACCACCGTGCCGTCCTCGAAACGGTAGTGGAAGCCGGGGTCCAGGCGCTGGTAGTTCCAGTGCGCGCGGGGGTCCTCCCCGCACAGGGTGAAGAGGTCGTCGATGTGGTGCGGTACGGTGAGCACCGTGGGCCCCATGTCGAACCGGTGGCCGTGCAGCCGCAGTTCGCCCATCTTGCCGCCGGCCATGGGCCCCCGCTCGAACACCGTCACCTGCCAGCCCGCGCGGGCCAGGCGGACGGCCACGGCCAGACCGGCGATGCCGGCACCGATCACGGCACAACGACGGTCGGCGGGGGATGGCATGGTGCGGTTCGCTACGAAGTTCGTGATCGGCAGGCATTATCGCACCTTTGTGCCACCGATGTCCATCCTGTTCCATGCCGCCTGCGTCATCGCGGCCTTCCTCGCGATGGAGGGCGTGGCCTGGGCCGCGCACAAGTACATCATGCACGGCATCGGTTGGGGGCTGCACCGCGACCATCATCAGCCCGTGCCCGGGCGGCGGTTCCAGCACAACGACTGGTTCGCGTTGATCTTCGCCGTGCCCAGCTGGCTCTTCATGCAATTCGGTGTGATGGGCGGGTGCGACTGGCGGCTTTACGTAGGCATCGGCATCCTGCTCTACGGTGTGGCCTACGTGTACGTGCACGAGGTGGTGATCCACAACCGACCGGGTGGTCGGCGCAAGGTGCGGGGTCGGTACCTGCAGGGCCTGGCCCGCGCGCATTTCGCCCATCACCGGCACAAGGGGCCCGAGGACGGCGAGTGCTTCGGCATGCTCTGGGTGCCCAGGCGATTTTTCCGGCCGCCCCAGGGTTGATCCCGCCGGGGTGTTGATATCGCGGGCGGTGGGAGGGACGGGGCGCCGCCCCCGGCGCCCATCTTTGTCCATCCGCCCCCCAACGGGCGGCACGTCCGCATGCGCACCGTGATCGCCGGCAACTGGAAGATGAACAAGGACCTGCCGCAGGCCATGGACCTGCTGGCGCGCCTGGCCGCCGCGGCCCCGGTGGGGGACGTGGAGGTGGTCGTGGCGCCCGCCTTCCCCTTCCTGGGCCAGGCCGTGGAGCGCCTGCGCGGCACCCGGGTGGCGGTGGCCGCACAGCACTGCCACGAGGCGGCGGGCGGTGCCTTCACCGGCGAGGTGAGCGCCCCCATGCTCGCCAGCCTGGGCGTGCGGTTCTGCATCGTGGGCCACAGCGAACGGCGCCAGTATTGCGGCGAGACCGATGCGCTGGTGAACGCGCGCATCCGCGCGCTGCTGGCGGCAGGCATCACACCCATCTGCTGCTGCGGGGAGCGGCGCGCCGAACGCGAGGCCGGAAGGCAGCAAGAGGTGGTGGGCGCCCAGCTGCGCGAGGCCCTGGCAGGGCTGTCCGCTGCGGAACTGATGCGGATCATCGTGGCCTACGAACCCGTGTGGGCCATAGGCACCGGGCTCAACGCCACGGCCGAGCAGGCCCAGGACATGCACGCCTTCATCCGCAGTGTGCTGCGCGGGCTGGCCCCGGAGGCCGCGGACCAGGTGCCCCTCCTTTACGGTGGCAGCTGCAAGCCCGACAACGCGGCCGAACTGTTCGCCTGCGCCGATGTGGATGGCGGGCTCATCGGCGGCGCCTCCCTGGAGGCCGCCTCCTTCCTTGAACTGGTGGCGATCGCGCACCGCTGCAAGCAACCGCGCTGACCGGATGCCCTGGACCCAGATCGACCTGCTGATCGAGCCGCTGGACCCCTGGCGGGACCTGCTGATGGTGGAGCTCGCCGAGCTGGGCTTCGACAGCTTCGAGGAGACGCGGGAAGGCTTGCGGGCCGCCGTACGCTCCGAGCGCTACACCCGGGTCGGGGTGGAACAGGCGATCGCCCGGCATCGGGCCCACGTGCGGGTGAGCCTCGAAGAGCGCCAGGTGCCGGACACCAACTGGAACGCGGTGTGGGAGGCGGCCTTCGAACCGGTGCGGGTGGGCCGCGAAGTGCTCATCCGCGCCGCCTTCCACGAGCCGGATCCCGGAGCGGGGACCGAGATCGTCATCACGCCGCGCATGGCGTTCGGCACCGGGCACCACGCCACCACGCGCATGATGGTGGAGGCCATGCTGGCCATGGACCTGACGGGCAGGGCCGTGTGCGACATGGGCTGCGGCACCGGGGTGCTGGCCATCCTGGCCGACAAACGCGGTGCCACCGACATACTGGCCGTGGACAACGACCCGCAGGCCGTCGCCAACGCGCGCGACAACAGGACCGCCAACGGTTGCAGGCCCTGGCCCGTGGAGCAGGGCGACCTCACCGGCCTGGAGCCGGGCCGGTGGGACCTGGTCCTGGCCAACATCGAGCGCAACACGCTGCTGCGCGGCATGTCCGCCCTGGCCGCCGCATTGCGTCCCGGTGGCACGGTCCTGCTCAGCGGTTTCCTGGCCTCCGACACCGATGCCCTGCGCGCCGCTGCGCGCGAAGCCGGCCTGCGCGATGGCGATGCCGCGCACGACGGCGGATGGACCCTGCTCGCCTGCCACCGACCATGACCGCCCAACGCCACCGCCCCATCCTCCGCCTTGCCACTGTCCTGCTGGCCCTGCTCGGCATGCGGACCGGGGCCCTGGCGCAGACCAAGTCGTTCTCCCAGGACCCCGCGACCTTCCTGCAGGAGGTGAGCGCCATGCTCATCGAGGCCGACAAGAAGGAGGGCAAGGCCTTCATCGAGACCGTGTTCGCCCCGGCCTGGAACGGCGGGCGCTACCAGGATGCCCAGCGCCGGCGCATCATCGACATCGCCAACGCGATGCAGAAGAAGCGCTTCGAGGCCTATCCCCACTTCAAGGACTTCCTGGGCGCCGTGGCCGCCTTCGCCAACGACGGGCGTGGTGCCGCCGAGTTCGAGGCCTGGATGACCAGCCTGGACGAACTGGTGAAGAGCGGCCGCAAGAAGAACTTCAGCAGCTACATCACCATGTGCGCCGGGCTCTTCCGCGACCGCACCATCTACGAGAGCGCCAGCACCACATGGCGGACCGCCGGGGCGGGCTTCACCTTCGCCTACGACACGGTGCCCAAGGTGATCTTCGAGCGCACCGACCTGCGGTGTTTCGCCAAGGGGGACAGCGCGGTGATCATCGGCACCAGCGGAACCTATTACCCCACCCTGGAACTGTGGCGCGGGCGTGCCGGCAGGGTCACCTGGCAGCGCGCCGGCCTGAAGCCCACCGCCACCTTCGCCGAATGGAGCGGCCCCTACGAGGTGCGCATGAAGAGCAGCACCTTCGAGGTGGACAGCGTGCAGTTCAACGACCCCTACTTTGAACGCACCCTTTCCGGCCGCCTCACCGACAAGGTGCTCGCCAACGTGGACGAGGGCAACGCGAGCTATCCACGGTTCGAGAGCTACGACCGCCGCATGAAGATCCGCGACATCGCGGAGGGCATCGACTTCGAGGGCGGTTTCAGCATGCAGGGCGCCAAGCTCCAGGGATACGGCACACGGGAGGAACCGGCCTACCTCACCTTCTACCGCGACAAGCGCCCCTTCATCGTCACCCAGGGCCTGGCGTACAGCATCGAGCCCGAGCGGATCACCAGCGAGGATGTGGGCGTGCGGCTGGTGGTGGACAAGGACAGCATCCACCATCCCAGCGTGAGCCTGCGCTTCCTGAAGGATAAGAAGCTGCTCACCCTGATCAAGAAGGACGAGGGCCTGAGCAAGGCGCCGTACTACGACACGTACCACCAGCTGGACATGTATTTCGAGGTGCTCACCTGGAAACAGGGCGACCCCGTGGTGCAATTCGGCAACCTGCCGGGCAGCACGCAGGACCGCGCCAGCTTCGAGAGCTTCAACTACTTCAAGGAGAAGCGCTACATGGGCATGCTGGGCATCGATGCCATCCATCCGCTGGTGCGGCTCAACGACTTCACCAAGGAGGTCGGCATGGACTTCTCCGCGCAGCAGTTCGCCAGCGGCACGCGCATGCAGAAGGAGCAGGTGGTGCCACTGTTGATCGACATGGCCAACAAGGGCTACCTGGACTACGATCCCGGCACCGAGGACGTCCATGTGAAACCGCGGCTCAAGCAGCACATCCTGGCCAGCGCGGGCAAGGTGGATTATGACGTGCTGCAGTTCAATAGCAAGGGCCAAGATGGGGTGAACGCCACCTTGAACCTGCTGAACTGGGACCTGGCCCTGGTGGGCGTCGCACGCATCATCCTCAGCGACAGCCAGGACGTGCGCATCTTCCCGAGCGAACAGAAGATCACCATCAAGAAGGGGCGTGACTTCACCTTCGGTGGCATGGTGCAGGCCGGCAAGCTCCAGTACCACGGCAAGGAGTACTACTTCCACTACGACCCCTTCACGGTGGACCTGCTGAACGTGGACTCCGTGAGCTTCTATGCCGACAGCTTCGAGCCCGACGAGAACGGGGAGACCGGCTGGGTGCGCGTGCGCAACGTGCTCGAACAGGTGAGCGGCACCCTGGAGGTGGACGCACCCTCCAACAAGAGCGGCCTGCATCAGAAGGACCACCCCCAGTTCCCCAAGTTCAACAGCACCAAGGAATCCTTCGTGTATTACGACAACCCGCGCATCCAGCAGGGGGTGTACCACCGCGACCGGTTCTACTACCGGAGCGATCCTTTCCAGTTGGACAGTCTGGACAACTTCACCAACGCCGGTCTGTACTTCCCCGGAACGCTCGTCAGCGCGGGCATCTTCCCCGACATCAAGGAGCCGCTGCGGCTGCAGCCCGACTATGCCCTGGGCTTCGTGCGCTCCACCGGGGACGGGGGCATGCCGCTGTACGGCAAGCGCTCCAAGTTCGACAACACGATCACGCTCAACTTCAACGGCCTGCAGGGTGACGGCGAGCTGGCCTACCTCACCACCATCGCCAACTCGAAGTCCTTCGTCTTCTGCCCGGACAGCACCTTCGGCGTGGCCGACACGCTGATCAATGCGGCGAGCACCGCGGCGCTGAACGTGCCCAGCGTGAAGGGCGGCTCGGTGTTCATGCGGCTGGAACCGAAGCGGGAGAACCTGCATGCCGCCGCCACCCGGGCGCCCATGGTGATGTACGAGGGCCAGGCCTACCTGCACGGGCACACGGACCTGGGGCCCAAGGGCATGACCGGCGGCGGGCTGGTGGACTTCACCAACGCCACCCTGCGGGCGGACCTGTTCGACTTCAAGACCATGCAGCTGCACTCGGACACGAGCGACTTCCGGCTCACCGAGGGCGACACGGCCAGCATCGCCTTCCGCACGGACAACGTGAACGCCACGGTGAAGCTCGACGAGCGTCTGGGCGAGTTCGTCAGCAACGGCGACGAGACCAAGGTGGAGTTCCCGGTGAACCAGTACATCTGCTACATGGACCGCTTCAAGTGGTACATGGACCAGGGCGACATCGAGCTCGAGAGCGACCGCACCGCTGCGGCCGCTTCGGAGGACCTCCAGCTCTCGGGATCGAACTTCATCAGCATCCGGCCGGACCAGGATTCGCTGGCCTTCATGGCCCCCAAGGCGCGGTACGACCTCAAGCGCCACCTCATCACCGCCAACGACGTGCAGTACATCCAGGTGGCCGATGCGCTGGTGACCCCGGACAGCATGCGGGTGCGCATCCGCCGCAACGCCGAGATGGACCCCCTCACCAACGCGGTCGTCACCGCCAACTTCGTCACCAAATACCACCGCATCTACAACGCCACGGTGGACATCCGCAAGCGGCGCAGCTACAGCGCCACCGGTCTCTACGACTATGTGGATGAGAACAAGCGCACCTACACCATCCGCCTGCAGAACGTGAACGTGGACACCGCCTTCCAGACCTACGCGCGCGGCAGGGTGCTGGAGGACGAAGGCTTCCAGCTGAGCCCCGCGTTCGATTTCTTCGGCGAGGTGCTGCTGGAGGCCAGCATCAAGGAGCTCACCTTCACCGGAAGCACACGGGTGCAGCACGGCTGTCCTGGGCTGGAGCGCAACTGGATGCGGTTCAGCGGGCGCATCGACCCGCTGGAGGTCTTCATCCCGGTGAGCGATTCGTTGCTGGACGACAAGGGGCAGGCCATCGGCAACGGCGTCTTCCTCACCGCCGAGGACCCCTTCAGCACGTACGGCACCTTCCTGAGCCGCAAACGCGATGCCCGGGACGCGCCGGTGATCTCCGCGCAGGGGCTCCTGTTCCACGACAAGGCGAAGAAGGCCTACGTGGTGAGCAACAAGGAGAAGATCCGCCAGCGTTCCCTCCCCGGCGACCTGGTGAGCCTGGGCACCGAGGACTGCCTGGTGCAGGGCGACGGGCGCATACGGCACGGGCTCGACCTGGGCCGCGTGAAGGTGGACAACGTGGGCACCCTCGTGCACAGCAAGGACAGCACTGCCGCCCATGTGGTGATGATGGCCGATTTCCATTTCCTGGAGAACGCCCTGGAGCGCATGGCCACCGAGATGATCGCCTATCCCGACCAGAAACAGGTGGACATCACCAAGACACCCTACGAACGCTCGCTGCGCGAGGTGCTGGGCCTGGAGCGGAGCGACAAGCTGATCAGCGAACTGAGCCTCAAGGGCGAGATCAAGAAGCTGCCCGACGAGCTTGTGAAGACCCTCAACCTGTGCGACGTGCACCTGTACTGGGACGATGTCGAGCAGAGCTGGCTGAGCCGCGGCCCCATCGGCGTGGGCACCGTGCTCAAGAAACCCGTCTTCCGCTACGTGAAGGGCAGGGTGGAGCTCCAGCGCAAGCGCAGCGGCGATGCCATGACCATCCTGCTGATGCTGGACGACCAGACCTACTACTTCTTCCAGTACACGCGGAATTACCTTTATGCCTACAGCAGCGACCAGCAGTTCAACACCATGTTGAGCGAACTGAAGGACGACAAGCGTGTGCTGGAGAGCAGGAAGGATGAGCCGGCCTACCAGTTCATCCTCACCAACAAGCGCAAGGTGGACGAGTTCCGCGACCGATCCGGACTTTGAACCATGGACTTCCCCTGGGTGTACAGTGCGTTCAGCGTGATGCTCGCCTACCTCGCCGGCAGCATCCCCACCGCGGTGTGGTGGGGCCGGGCCTTCCATGGCATCGATGTCCGGGAGCACGGGAGCCGCAACGCCGGGGCCACCAACACGTTCCGCGTGCTCGGTCCGCAGGCGGGCGTGCCCGTGCTGTTGGTGGACGTGCTCAAGGGCTTCCTTCCGGTGCGCCTGCTGCCGAACTTCTCCGGGCTTGTGGTGGACGGGGAGGGCTGGATGTGGCTGCGCGTGGCCCTGGTGCTGGCCGCCGTGCTGGGGCATCTGTACCCGGTGTTCGCCGGTTTCCGGGGCGGCAAGGGGGTGGCCACCTCCCTGGGCGGTGTCCTGGCGGTGCATCCCGGGGCGGCCCTCATCTGCGTGGCGGTCTTCGCCATCACCTTCCTTCTGACGCGCTACGTGTCCCTGGGCTCCATGCTGGCTGCGGTCACCTACCCGCTGGCCGTGGTGCTGGTCTTTCACGAGTCGAGCCCGGTGAAGGTGGGTTTCGCCGTGGCGCTCTGCCTGCTCGTGCTCTTCACCCACCGGCAGAACATCCGGCGCCTGTGGCGGGGCGAGGAGAACCGGATCGACCTGGCCGGCAGGAACACCGGTGGACCATGAAACCGCAGGCCCTCCTCGGCGGTACAAAGGCGCGCTCTTCGATGATGACCCGCCTCGCGGTGCTCCCGCTGTGGCTGTGCGCCGCCCTGCTGGCCCATGGGCAGGGCGACAAGCAGTTGCGTGCCAAGGCCGACGCCCTCTTCGCCGAGGAGCGCTTTGCCGAGGCGCTGCCGCTGTATTCCCAGCTGGTGAGCCTGGAGCCGGGTGACCGCACCCTGAACTACCGCTACGGCACCTGCGTGCTGCACGGCGGCGGCGACCGCGAGAAGGCCATCGGTTTCCTGAAGTACGCCGCGGAGGACCCGGCCATCCCGGCCCTGGTGTGGTACTGGCTTGGCCGCGCCTACCATCTGAACTACCGCTTCAGCGAGGCCCTCAACGCCTACCAGCGCTTCCGCGGCACCGGGGACGAACGGGCCATCGCCGCACACCCGGTGGACGCTTTGGAGCAGCAATGCCGCAACGGCCAGCAGTTGCTCAACAGCCTCAAGGAGATCAGCGTCCACAGCAAGGTGGAGGTGGAGGACCGTGAGTTCTTCCGCTACTATGACCTGGAAGGCATCGGGGGGCGCATCGTGGTGACCCCCGACGAGCTGAAGACCCCGTTGGACAAGAAGTACAAGGGGCGTTCGCTGATCCATCTGCCGGACAAGCCCGGCCCGATCTACTTCGGCAGTTATGGCCGGGACGGCAGGAACGGCCGCGACATCTACCGCACCGAACTGCTACCCAACGGCACGTTCGCCGCACCCGTGCGGCTCGCCGGCTTCATCAACACCGATCAGGACGAGGACTTCCCCTTCATGCACCCCGATGGGAAGAGCTTCTACTTCGCCAGCAAGGGCCACAACAGCATGGGGGGGTACGACATCTTCAAGAGCACGTACGATCCCGGCATGGACGTGTTCGGTCGTCCCGAGAACCTCGACTTCGCGGTGAACACGCCCGACGACGACCTGTTCTACATCGTGGACGGGGAGGGGCGGCAGGCCTGTTTCGCCTCGGCCCGCAGCAGCAGCCAGGACATGCTGCATGTGTACCGCGTCAGCACCGAGCAGGTGCCGGTGGTGCTCACCGTGCTCCGGGGCACCTTCGCATCGGCCTACGACCCGCAGGACCGCAAGGCCCACATCGTGGTGGAGGACGGCCTCACGCGCGAGGTGGTCGCCGATGTGCGCACCGACATCGACGGATCGTACCTGATCAGCCTGCCGCGCAGCGGCCGCTACCGCTTCCTGGTGGAGGCCGGTCCCTCGGGCCGCACCCATGCCGGCGTGGTGGAGGTGCCGCGCAGCGACGGGCCTCGGGCCTACAGACAGGAACTGAAACTGGAGGACCAGGGCGGCCAGGAACGCCTGGTGATCCGCAACTATTTCGAGGATCCCCTGGACGGGGACCTGGTGGCCATGGCCCTGGACGAGATCAAACGTCGGGCCCGGCTTGATGTGGGCATGGCCACCGCCGCGCCGCCCGTGGCCCAGGAGCAGGCCCCGCGCAGCATCGATCAGCTGATGAACGAGGCGGGCTTCACCGGCGACCGCACGGCGGCATCGGTGGTGGCGCAGCTGCAACGCACGGCCCAGCAGGAGGAGGCACGGGTGAAAGCCCTGGCCGACGGTTCGGGCGCGGCCTTCACCCTGGCACAGGAAGCCGTGCTGGAGGCCGAGCGGTCGGCGGCACGCGCCGACGACCTGCTGCGCGAGGCCCGCCAGACCACGGACACCCTGGCGCGCGACCGGCTGATGGGCGAGGCGGCCGTGGCCCGCGCACGGGCCCAGGACGCCAACACCAAGGCCCGGGCGGCCGTGCAGACAGGACAGGACCTTGACGCCGAACGCATGGCCACCGCCCAGCAGGCGCAACGCACTGCGGCGCTGGGCACCGAACTGGGGGCCGCCCTGGAGGCGGGCAAGGCCGATCGCACCCTGCCCCTGCTGGTGAAGGCCCGCGAGATGGAGGAAGCGGCCAAGGGCGCCAGCGATCGCCCCGACCTGGTGGAGCGCTCACGCCGGGCGGTCACCGAGAAGGACCTGGAAGCCTCGCGGGCCCTGGCGGCGGCGCGCAGCAAGAGCAGCGAGGAGAGCGAGCTCCGCGATCGCATCGGGCGCCTGGAGCGCGAACTGGCCGAGGCCAAGGGCAAGACACGCCAGGATCAGGTGCGCAGGGAGCTTGACGAGCAACGGGAGCAGCTGGGCCACCTCGGTGAAGAGGTCGCACGGGCCAACACCCGGGCCCGTACCGCGGTGACCGAAGTGGAGACCATGCGCACCCGCAGCGAACTGGTGTCCCGGCTGGTGGAGAACCCCGGCACGCGCCCGGCCACGGCGCTGGACCCCGCCGCCGTGGAAGCCCTCGGGGGGCGCATCGCGCAGAACGTGCAGCGCATCGGGGACCTGGCGATCGACGAGCGGTTCAGCGGCACCACCGCGACCGCTGTGGCCGAACAGCCCGGCGCACGCTTCGACTGGCAGATGGACCAGGCCACGGCCCAGGCCGCGACCCAGGCCCGCAACGGCACGGGCACGGCCGAACGCACCACCGCGGATCAGGCCACCGCCCGTACCATCACGGCCCCGGGCGGGCGGACGCAACAAGCCGACCCCGTGTCGGTGACCCAGCCCGCCGGGACCGGTGTCGCGCAGGAGGGTGTCCACGCCCCGGTCCAGGACGAGCGCACGGCCTCCGCCGCCACGACCTCAGCGCCTGGGGCTGCTCCCGAGCCCACCACCGCTGCAGGGACCGTTGCGCCCCCTGCTGCGGGCGGGGCCGTGCGACCGGACGGCACACCGGTGGAGGGCACCGCGCGGCCGGCCGGGACCGGGGACGCCGGCCCGGGCACGGTGGCCACCACCACCGCCGAACGGCCGGCCGAGGGTGCGGTCAGGGCCGATCAAGCCGCCCAGGCGGCCGCAGGAGCGCAACAGTCCGCCGCATCCGCCGGACAGGATCGGCCCACACCGCAACAGATCCGCGAGGGTGGTGGCGCCACCGGGAACGACCTGGCCCAGGAGCAGCAACCGGAGGGGCAACAGGCGCTCCCGGTGGAGCAACAGCGATTCGTGCTGGAGAACGAGGTCGCGGAGCTTCAACAATTGCGCGCCGCCACGCGTGACCGCGACGAACGCGAAGCGCTCACGGCGCGCATCGCCCAGTTGCGCGGCCGGATCGACAGTCTCGACGCCGTGGTCGCTGCCGAGCGTATCGCCGCACAGGCCCCGACGCAGCGCGTGGACAGCCCCGAGGTCGCCGTGGTGGCCGGCACCGCGCTGGAGCTGGCCTCCGACCTCACGGACGCGCAGGTCATCGAGCTGCTCAACCCCGGCCATGCCGCCGATGCGGCACGCCTGGAGGCCATTCCCGACCTGGATGAGCGCGTGGACGCCCTGGGCGGGTTGAGCGCCATGCTGGTGGACAGCATCGATGTGCAGGTGCAGCGCCAGCTCAAGCTGCTGGAGCGCGAACCGGCGCGCTCCGCCGAAGTGCTGCCCCGTGTGGACCGCCTGCGCGTGCTGAAAGCGACCGAACAGGCCCGGATGGACCGTCTGCGCGCCGAGGCCATGCGCAGCGACCTGCTCATCGCGGCCGTGCCTGACCGGGAAGCGGGGCAGGGGACGCCGACGGCCGGTGTGCCGGCCGCACGCACGGAGGAGGGACGCTATGTGTCCGTGGCCGGTCGTCCCACCGCGGTCTATGCGAGCCGGCTGAACACACGCGCGTCCACCGTGACCGAGGCCGTGGCCCTGCGCGACAAGGACCTGGCCGAGGTGGACCGGCTCCAACTGCGCATCGATTCCCTGGAAGCGGTGCTGGACACGGTGCAGGACAAGATGTACGACCGGGTGCGCCGCGAGGCCGACCGGGCCATCGACGACCAGCTGATCCTGCGCACCGACCTCGGTCAGCGCATGGCCTACATCACCCGCGAAGAGCTGCGCACCGGGCGCGACAGTCTGAAGGAGCTCCAAGGGGCGACGGACCGGCTGGGGTTGGCGCCGGACGAACCGCTGCTCGCTCTTGCCCGGTCGGAGGAGGGCAGTTCGCGCACCTTCGCCGCCGAGGGCGAACGGCTGCGCAAGCTCGCCGACCGTTCCGAGGACATCGTGGCGCGCGACAGCCTGTACCGTCTGGCCTACACCGCCGAACTGCAGGCCTTGGCCGCGCTCGACCGTGCCATCACCGCCCAGGCGTACATCCAGGGCGACCGCTTCCGGCGCGGCGAGGCGCTCAGCATGGCCGAAGTGGAGGCGCGCATGTTCGGTCCGGCCACCGCCGTGGCGCAAGTGCCGATGCGTGAACCGGGAGCTCAGGCCGCCCCGGAGCCAGGGTCTGCGGCGCCTACGGAAACAGCCCGGGTGGATACCATCGCGGCAGCGGATCCGGGGGCCCGTGTGGCCACCGTTCCGGCGGACAGCGTGGTGCGTGACGACGGGGCCCGACAGGACCTTGCCGCAGAGCGGCCGGCACCGGGCACCGAGGGGCGTACGCAACAACAGGAAGCCCTTCCGACCGGCGCACAGGCGGCCGGCGCGAACACGCAACGGCCCGTCGTGCCGATCGATCCCGCAGGGCAGGCGCGGTACACGGCTTTCCTGAACAGCGATACGTTGCCGGCCAGCGGCATGAGCATGCTGCTGGTGGAGGATGAGACCGCCCTCGGTGCGCAAGCCCGGGAGACCCTGGCGCGTGCGCAGGCGGATGAGCAGCGTTCGGTCGCGCTGGGTGACAGTGCCGTGGCCTTGCGCGACAGCGCCATGGTGGCCCGGCGGAAGGTGCGGGAAGCACTGGAGCGCGAAGCCCTGCGCCTGCAAGTGCTGTCCGATTCGCTGCAGCAGGCCGCCTTGCGGTCGGCGGAGGATGCACGCGCCCTCGAGCAACATCAGCGGGACGTGGCCGAGGCCAAGGCGTTCGCCGACAAGCTTCGGGCCTACTACTACCTGAGCTCGGAAGAGCAGCAACTGGTGATGGACAACACCGATCGCAGCCGGTATTTCCAGGCCAAGGTGAAGGCCATGGAACAGCGCGAGGCGGCGACGGATGCGTTGGAGGAGGAGGCGGCGTACCGCACGCTGTCGCAGGCGCTGGTGCAGGAGGCTGCGGCCGCCGAGGCGCGGTCCGCCGGGGCACCGGCCGATACGGTCCGTGCGCGGATCGAGGTGATGCGGGCGCGTGCGGTGGAGCTCGGCCAGCGGGGTGATTCGCTCAGTGCCATCGCCCAACGGCTGAAGGGGGCCGCGACGTTGAATGACGGCCAGGCCGCCCTCTACCTGCAACAATTGAACGTGGACACCGCCTCGCGGATCATGGCCCTGGAACAACGGACCCGCCGTGTGGAGCCGCTGCTGGCCGAAGTGCGGGCGGGGCAGGTCCCCGGTCCGGTGAGCGCGCCGGTGGCGCCACCGGCGCGGGAGGAGGCCCGGACCACCGCCGCCCAGGGCACATCCGCAACAGTCCCTGTCGCGGTGCCCGTCGCGCCGACGGCGGAAGGGCTCCGGGGCTTGCAGATCACCGCCGAACCGCTCCGCCGCGACGTGTTCAGCATGGCCACCGCCCCGCTGCCCCGCGCCACCCCGATCCCCATGGAACAACCGCTGCCGGCAGGGCTGGTGTTCAGCGTGCAGATCGGGGCCTTCCGCGATCCGGTCCCCCAGCACGTCTTCAGCGACCTGGCGCCGGTGACGGGCGAGCGGACCACCAGCGGGTTGGTGCGCTACACGGCGGGGCTTTTCACGCGGTTCGAGGCTGCGGATGAGGCGAAGGCGAGCGTGCGTGGCCGGGGCTACAGGGACGCCTTCGTGGTGGCCTTCCTCGACGGTCGGCGCATCCCGCTCGCCGAGGCGCGCCGTTGGGCCATGGCGCAGGCCGGGCCGGCGGTGGCCGCAACGGATGGCCGCGTTCCCGGAGGCACGGTGGCCCAGCAGGCAGCGTCCACCACCACGTCCGTCGTGACGGCCCCGGAGCCCACCCCGCCGCCGGCAGTGGTGGTGGAACGCCCCACCCAGCTGCAGCCGGCCGCGCCCGATACCACGCAGGTCCTGGCGAAGTACCCGGCCACGGCCGCCGAGGTGATGGCCCAGTTCCAGCCGCCCAGCGATGCCGCAGCCTACTACAACGACCCCTCGGCCGCACCGGCCCGGCAGGTCGAAGTGGTCAAGGGCCTGTTCTTCACCGTGCAGGTGGGCGTGTATTCCAAGCCGGTGGCGCTGGACAAGCTGTTCAACATCACCCCGCTGAACAGCGAATCGATCGGCGGGGGCAGGATCCGCTACACCACGGGCATCTTCCGCGACCTCGACGTGGTGCGCATGCGCCGGGACGAAGCCGTGGGCAAGGGGGTCAAGGACGCCTTCATCACCGCCTACCTGAACGGCCGGAGGATCCCGGTGGCCGAGGCGCGCGCGCTGTTGCAGCGGTTCGGGGCCGAGGTGCTCGTGGACCCGTCCCTGGTCACGCCGTGACGGTGGGGACCGGTGCGTATTTTCGCGGCATCCTACGTCCATGGCGCACCTGCACGAACAACAGGAGGCCCTGCTCGTCGAGCTGCTCTGCGAGAACGGCCCGCAACGTGAATTGCTGTTGCACAACGATGATGTCAACACCTTCGACCATGTGATCCGGTCGTTGGTGGAGATCTGCAGCCACGATCCCATCCAGGCCGAGCAGTGCGCCTGGATCGTGCACTACAACGGTCGTTGCAGTGTGAAACGCGGGACCTTCGACAGCCTGGAGCCCCTCTGTGTGGCGCTCCTCGACCGCGGGCTTTCCGCCACCATCCAGTGACCTCCATGTTCCCCCGCTTCGTCCTGCTCGCGGCCCTGGTGGTCGCATCCGGTTGCTCCTCGGTGCCCATCACGGGCCGGAGCCAGTTGAACCTGCTGCCCGAGAGCGAGATGATGGGCATGTCGCTCACGGCCTATCAGGAGTTCCTTTCGCAGAACCAGGTGCTTCCGGCCTCGGATGCCCGCTCGGCCCAGGTGCGCCGCATCGGGGACCGGCTCGCGCAGGCGGCCACGAAGTACCTCAACGACGTGGGCGCCTCGGAGCGCGTGGCCGGTTTTCAGTGGGAGTTCAACACGGTGAACGACCCCACGGTGAACGCCTGGTGCATGCCTGGCGGCAAGGTGGTGGTGTACACCGGGATCCTGCCGGTGACCCAGGACGATGCGGGCCTGGCCGTGGTGATGGGGCACGAGATCGCCCATGCCATCGCGCGCCACGGCAACGAACGCATGAGCCAGTCGCTCGCCATCCAGGGCGCCGGCATGACGCTCGAGGCGCTCACGGCCTCCAAGCCGGGCCTCACGCGGGACATCTTCCTGCAGTCGTACGGCATCGGCAGCCAGCTGGGCATGCTGGCGTACAGCCGCAAGCACGAGACCGAGGCCGACAAGATGGGGCTGGTGTTCATGGCCATGGCGGGCTACGACCCGCGCACCGCGCCGGCCTTCTGGCAACGGATGGCGGGGCAGGGTGGCGCCAAGCCCCCCGAGTTCCTCAGCACCCACCCGAGCGACGAGACCCGCGCGCACGACCTGGAGGCGTACATGCCCGAGGCGCTGAAGTATTACAAGCCCTGATCGGCTTTGCCGGGATCCGTTATCTTTGCAGCCGCTTTATTGGACCCGTAGCTCAATTGGATAGAGCATCTGACTACGGATCAGAAGGTTTGGGGTTCGAATCCCTACGGGTCCGCGATCGACAGGAAGGCCCTTCAACCCGGGTTGAAGGGCCTTGTCCTTTTCAGGCCGCGCCGGCTCCAGGTCGCCCGCGCCATGCACGCCACAGGGCCGGCACGGTGACGAGCGCCCAGGTACCTTCCAGCAGGATGAAACCCCACTGCATGGCCCGCACCGCGTCCACCGTGAGCAGCAGGGCGCCGGCGAAGTTCATCAGCAGGTAGGGGGGGCGGTCGTTGCGGAGCCGGCCCGTTTGCGAAAGGATGTAGGCCACCAGCAGAAGGGCCGCACCGGTGAGCTGCGGAAGTTGCGCCATGGGTGCGGAAGATAGCCGGGAGGCCGCCGCTCGCTGCACGATGCCCGCCGGGCCGCACCTGCGCAAGCCCTGCGAGGCCCGGGAAGCGGTACCTTCGCGCGCCTTTTCCGGATACCATGGGACTGAAATGCGGCATCGTCGGCCTGCCCAACGTGGGCAAGAGCACCCTGTTCAACTGCCTGAGCAATGCCAAGGCACAGGCGGCCAACTTCCCCTTCTGCACCATCGAGCCCAACGTGGGCACCATCACAGTGCCCGATGCGCGCCTCACCAAGCTCGCCGAGCTGGTGAAGCCCCAGCGCATCGTGCCCACCACGGTGGAGATCGTGGACATCGCCGGCCTGGTGAAGGGCGCCAGCAAGGGTGAGGGCCTGGGCAACCAGTTCCTGGGCAACATCCGCGAATGCGACGCCATCCTGCACGTGCTGCGCTGCTTCGACGACCCCAACGTGGTGCACGTGGACGGGAGCGTGGACCCAGTCCGCGACAAGGAAGTGATCGACATCGAGTTGCAGCTCAAGGACCTCGAGACGGTGGAGGCCCGCATCAAGAAGGTGGAGAAACAGGCCACCACCGGCGACAAGGAGGCCCGCCGCCGCCACGACCTGCTCACCCGCATCCGTGAGGCGCTGCTGCAGGGCCGGAGCGCGCGCACGGTGGTCACCGCCAACGACGACCCCGCGCTGGTGAACGAGTTCCAGCTCCTCACCACCAAGCCCGTGCTGTACGTGTGCAACGTGGACGAGAAGAGCGCCCGCACGGGCAACGCCTACGTGGAACAGGTGCGCACGGCCGTGGCCGACGAGAACGCCGAGGTCATCTTCGTCACCGCCGCCATCGAGGCCGAGATCGCCAGCCTGGAGACCGCCGAGGAGCGGGCGATGTTCCTCCAGGACATGGGACTGGACGAACCCGGCGTGAACAAGCTGATCCGGGCCGCCTACCACCTGCTGAAGCTGCAGACCTATTTCACCGCCGGCGTGCAGGAGGTGCGCGCCTGGACCATCCACCAGGGCGACACGGGCCCCAAGGCCGCCGGGGTGATCCACACCGATTTCGAGAAGGGGTACATCCGCGCGGAGGTCATTGGCTACGACGACTACATCACCCTGGGCAGCGAGGCCGCCTGCCGCGCCGCCGGCAAGCTCCGCACCGAAGGCAAGGAGTACGTGGTGCGGGATGGCGACGTGATGCACTTCCTTTTCAACGTGTAGAGGCTGGCTCAAGAACACCCCTTGGGCTGCGCGAGGGTCTATTGCGCCCATGCTTCGTTGTGAAAGGCCTTACAGAGCTGCCGGCCATGCTCGGTTCTCACGCCTCGCCTGGACGCGAAATACCTCTCGCTCGCTTCAAAAGGCATTTATTGAGATAGCCTCTGGCGGCGCCTCCCGCGCGGGTCGGCGGACACCATGACGGGCCGAACGTTGCGTCCCGTGATGGTCGCGCGGGCGGGTCGTATACCTTGCGGTCCCTTTTTGACAGCCATGCACCGCACCCTTCCGTCGATCGCAGCGATCACCCTGCTGGCGGCCTGCACCCAGAAGCCCGAAACCGGAACGAGAACCATGGAGACCCCCGTCGCCAAGGCGCTGCTCGAACGCAGCGACCTGCCCTTCTTCGCCCCCGCCTTCGACCAGGTGACCGACGCCGACTTCCGCCCGGCGATCCTGGAGGCCATGAAGCGCCACCTCGCCGAGGTGGACGCCATCGTCGGCGATACGGCGGCACCCACCTTCGAGAACACCATCGTCGCGCTGGAACGTGCCGGCGGTCCCTACACCCGGGCGACGAACTGGTTCTACAACATGACCGGCAGCGCCACCACGGACAGCCTTCAGGCCGTGAAGGCCGACCTGGCACCGAAGATGGCCGCGCACGCCGATGCGATCACCTTCAACGACAAGCTTTTCCAGCGGATCAAGGCCGTGTACGACCAGCGTGCCAGCATGGCCATGGAGCCGGTGGACGCCCGCCTGCTCGAGCGCTACTACACCCGGTTCGTCCGTGCGGGCGCCCTGCTCGATGCGGCGGGCAAGGAGCGCATGAAGAAGCTGAACGAGGAGGAGGCCGACCTCACCACCAAGTTCGAGGACAACATCCTCAAGGAGCGCACGGCCTCGGCGATCGTCGTGGACGATGTGAAGCAGCTCGACGGCATGAGCGCCGAGGGCATCGAGGCCGCTGCGGCCGCCGCCAAGGCGAAAGGGCAGGAGGGGAAGTGGCTCATCGACCTGCGCAACACCACCACCCAACCGGCCCTGTCCGAACTGAAGGACCGTGCCTTGCGCGAGCGGATCATGAAGGCCTCCCTCGCCCGGAACGGCCGGGACAACGCATGGGACAACCGGAAGCTCATCGCCCGCCTGGCGCAGCTCCGGGCCGAGAAGGCCAGGCTGCTGGGCTTCCCCAGCTGGGCCCACTACGTGATGGACGACCAGATGGCCAAGAGCCCGGAGCGCGCCCTCAAGCTCATGGCCGACATGGCGCCGGCCGCCGCGGCCAACGCTCGCAAGGAGGCCGCCAAGCTGCAGGCCATCGTGGACCGGCAGAACGGCGGTTTCCAAGTGGCTTCGTGGGACTGGGACTTCTACGCCGAGCAGGTGCGCAAGGCCGAGTACGACCTGGACGAGGCGGCCGTGAGGCCCTACCTCGAGTTCGAGAGCGTGCTGCAGAACGGCGTGTTCCACGCGGCCGAAAAGCTCTTCGGGCTCCGTTTCAAGGAACGGAAGGACCTCCCGGTCTACCATCCCGATGTGCGCGTGTTCGACATCATCGACACCACGGGCCGGACCATCGGCCTTTTCTACGGCGACTATTACGCCCGGGACAACAAGAACGGCGGGGCATGGATGAGCAGCTTCATCGATCAGAGCACCCTGCTGGGCCAGCAGCCCGTGATCACCCAGAACTGCAACTACGTGAAACCGGCCGCCGGGCAGCCCTGCCTGCTGAGCTGGGATGACGTGACCACGCTTTTCCACGAGTTCGGCCACGCCCTGCACGGCATGCTCAGTGCACAGAAGTACCCGAAGTTCGCCGGCACGGCCACCAGCACCGACTTCGTGGAGTTCCCCAGCCAGGTGAACGAGAACTGGGCGCTGGTGCCTGAGGTGTTCAACAACTACGCGAAACACTGGAAGACCGGTGAGGTGATGCCGGCGGCGCTCGCGGAGAAGCTGCGCAAGGCCAGCCGCTTCAACCAGGGCTACGCCACCACCGAGTACCTGGCGGCCGCCCTGCTCGACCTGGAGTGGCACAGCCTGCCCGCCGACGCCCCGCTGGTGACCGACGTGGAAGCCTTCGAGAAGGCCGCGCTGCGCAAGTACGGGCTCGACATCGCCGAGGTGCCGCCCCGCTACCGCAGTTGCTACTTCAGTCACTGCTGGACCGGCTACGCCGCCAACTACTACGCCTACCTGTGGAGCGAGGTGATGGACGCCGACGCCTTCGCCTGGTTCAACGAGCACGGCGGCCTCACACGCGCCAACGGCGACCGGTTCCGCCGCACCGTGCTGAGCCAGGGCGGCAGCAAGCCCGAGGCCGAGCTCTACCGCGACCTCACCGGCCGCGACCCCAGCGTGGAACCCCTCCTGGTGAAGCGGGGGCTGAAGTAAGGGGCCTTCGGGCCGAGGAAGGGTGTGCTGGCATGGACCGGTGCGCCCCAGGGAGGTCCCCTGTCGTCGCTGGATGGCGCAGGCGGGTCCGCAGGGAGGGGCCGGCGTCGGGGAAGGGTCCGGTGGCGGCCATGGGCCGATCGGTCGGGTTGCCTATTTTTCCCGTGCGGGCCTAGCTGAGCCATGACCGACCCGGAGATCGTTGAAGCCGTTCGGGGCAGCGACCAGTTGCTGCAAAGCCGTGCTGTGGATCTCTTGTTGATGGCGATCAGGCCTCGGAATGTGGGCCAGGTGCGTCGGAACAGGGATCCCTCCTGCATGGGAACGTAACAGCCATCCATCCGCTCGATGACTGCGTAGCGCGTATCGGCCCGGTCATGGAGGATGGAACGGACATCCACGAGGTGCATGTCACGAGCTGCTTTCAAGGTGATCTGCAGGCGGGGAACGGGTGGGGACTGGAGTTCCATGCCGTTCATACCGGCACGCGGATGGTGGTTAACGATCGGCGCCGCACTTGGGAAAGGAAGCGGCTCCGAGACCCGTACAGTCCTACCACCAGGACCCTGCGGGCCGTTGGTGCACCGGGGAACGGCAACTCACGCCCGCTCCACGAACCACATTTCCATGGTGCCCTTTCCCTTGACCTCCACGCCTCCCCGCGGGATGAAGCGAAGACCGGGAGCATCCTTGATGCGGGCGTAGGTAGCGGGGCTGATGTTCACACGGCCCACTTCGCCGGCGGTCTCCATGCGGGCGGCGGTGTTCACCGTATCGCCCCAGATGTCGTACTGGAACTTTTTCACGCCCACGATGCCGGCCACCACCGGGCCGGTATGGATGCCCGAACGCATCTCGAAGGCGAATGCTCCAGCCGCCTGGCGCTGCCTTCGCCGCTCGCCGATGAAAGCCTGCATGTCGAGCGCGGCCTGCACCACGTCCACGGGGCCTGCGTGGTAGGGATCGGGCAGACCAGCGGCGCACATGTAGGCGTCGCCGATGGTCTTGATCTTCTCGATGCCGTAGCGGGCGATAATGTCGTCGAACGCATGGAAGCACGCGTTCAGCTCGGTCAGCAGTTCACCGGGGGGCATTTGCTCGCTCATGCTCGTGAAACCCTTGAAATCCGTGAACAGCACGGTGACTTGATCGTAGTGCCGGGCATCGGCGGACCCCTTCTGTTTCAGTTCCTCGGCCACCTCCTGGGGCAGGATGTTCAGCAGGAGGTTCTCCGACCGGTCGCGCTCGAGCTTCAACTCCGCCGTGCGATCATGGACCTCCTTGTCCAGCTCGTCGCGTTGTCGGGCGAGCAGGCGGTTCTGGAATGCCGAACGCAGGGCGAGCGAAACGATGATGGAAAGCGGAACGGCGACGTGACTCACATAAGCCATGGATGTTGTCAGCCCGGCGGGTGGGGAGGCGTTCTCGACGTGGGCGACGATGGCGATGATGATGGCTATGATCCCAGGTAGTACTGGTGCCAGCAAGCTCAACAGGACACCGGCGCCGATCCATTTGATGAAGCCCGGGGACCGGAAGGCGTGCCAGCCGTACCGGATGGCGTCCACCAGGAGCCACAGGAAGCCGACCAAGCCCAGCAATACCAGGAGGCCCAGTTGAGCCCACGCTTTCCACTCGAACTGCGCGAACAGACCCTCGTTATCGAGCGCCACGGTCTTCCCCAGCACCATGATGCCGCACATCAAGAGTGCTGCCGCCGAATAGAGCAGCATTTTCTTTCGGGAGTCCCTGCCCAGGGCCACCAACAGGATCATCACGCTCAGCGCGATCGGAACCGACCAGGCGAAGTCGCCCATGTCCGTCAATCGGTCACGGGTGTCCGTGGTGAGACCCAGGGACATGTATTCCAACAGATCCGTGAACGCGATGAAGGCGTTCGTGCCGAGCAAGCCTGCGAACCAGGGCCAGATCCGGTCATGCCGGTCCATGCGCCAGAAGATCAAGGCCATGAGGAGCATGAATGCGTTCACGCCGATGAACACGCCGTTGTGCATGGCATGGCGGTGCAGGTCGGCGATCGCGCTCGGCCGGTAGAGCCAGACGACCGCATCCTGCAGGGCATTACGCCCGGTGTTCGAGGACACACGCAGGGCCAGCACATGCGGCACGCCGCGCGCCAACCGGCCCAATTGGAACTCCAGGATCGCCGTGGTGTCCAGCGCGAAGGAACCACCATGAGGCCGGTCGTCCGACGTGAACGAGGTGTTCATCACCTGTTCCCCGTCGAGCCACAGGGTCGCGGTACCGGGGATCCGGACCCGCATCGTGATCGCATCGTCGGCCACGGAGCTGTCCAGCTTGAAGTGGAAACGCATCCACGCAACAGGAGCCTTCTGCCTCAACAGGCTGTCGATCGCGGATGGTCTTGGCCATTTCCGATCATCGAGGTCGAACGCCGAAAAGGTGCTGTCATCGGCGATGATGTACCTCCCGGACGAGCCAAAGAAGCCTGGAGCGAATCCCCGGATCCTCCCTTGGCCGGGGATGTTGATGGTTCGATCGGTAAAGTCCTTCTCCTTGATCGTCGCGACCTTGACCGTGGCGCTGTCCTTTGCCGGCAGGGCCAGGCACGGCCCGGCCATGGGCACCAGGGCGAGCGCAAGGATCGAGAGCAGTCCTTTGGGCGTGGACCTGTTCACCCGGGATGCAGGTTGGGGATTTGCGAACTGGTCATCGGATGGTCGCACCCGGCAGGGGACCGGTGGTGGTGCGTCCCGAGGGTGGTTGCTCAGTGCATGTGTTTCAAGTTCACGCCGTAGAGCACCAGGAACACCGCAGTGATGATCGCTCCCAGGGCTGAGGTGATGTTGGCAAAGAAGCCGCCTCCCCCCATCATCATGAAGAGCACCACCGATCCGCCGATGGAGGCTGCGAGGTAGAGCCAGAACCCCATTCGCTTCAAGTTCCACATGAGCCAAACGCCGGCCAGACTGAGCAGGGACAGGGCGATGTTCGCGTAGCCCACGGGCTTCGCCTGCTCGACATTCTTTTCTGTGTTGGCGATCACATCCTCCATCATGCCGGCAATGGCATGGTCCGCCCCGACCTGATCGATCGTTTCCTGCATTTGTGTCCTGGCCTTCTCCAGTTCCCTTTGCGGGGCGTCCGTGAAGGCGGAACGACAGCCATCCCAGAGGCCATAGAGCCCACCGATGAAACTCAGGATGCAGAGCACGGTGAGCAGCGTGGGGCGCTTGGCGTTGGAGGTGTTCATGGGGGTGTGAATTCGGTGGGCACTATGGAGGCCCAGGGGTTTCGGTGGAGGGTGGTCTGAAGGAGCGTGAACGATCGGCGCTCAGCGTCATCGTGCACAAGGGCAAGGCGCTCTGAAGCGTGGGTGCTGGCACGTGGGAGCCGGGCGAGGGGCCGTGAAACCGGGCATGACAGCCGGAAGCGACGCGCCGTCCTCCTGGGTCGCTTGAATGCCGCAGGAGCGCGGTATTCCGGAACGCTTGGGAACCGGAACGCCACGTGCCTGTCATGCCTATTGTGGTTCGTTGCTCCACGGAGTCGGCATTTTCGGGCGAAGGTTGGAAGGATCCGTACGAAAGCGCAGTACGAGCCTCCCATGCGGCGCTGCGCACGAACATAAGGTTTTCCCTGGGCCGCCCGGGCCATCGAGCGGTCGCTCTCCCGAGGAGCGGAGGCATGGGGGAAGCCCCGGGTGTCGTGTCAGCACACGGGGTGGCCTCGGGAGGCAAGGCGTGCCCGGTCGCGCCCGATCGGTTATCTTTCCTCCTGCCATGCCCTCCCGCAGCATCGCCTGGGCCGGTCTTGTGACCCTGCTTCCCACGGTGGCCACCGCGCAGTTGGTGGTGTGGGCCGAGGAATTCGAGAACGGATGCACCGGCGGATGTTATGCCTCGGCGTACAGCACCGGTCCGAACGGTGCGTGGAGCGTGGTGAACACGGGGACCAACGGTGCCTGTGCGAACCGCTGGTTCATCAGCTGCACCGAGAACGGCAATGCGGTGGGGGCCTGCGGCACCAGCTGCACCTCGGCGAACGAGACGCTGCACGTGGGCAACGACGTGGCCTGTGCCTCGCCCAACGGATGCTTCTTCTGTCCCGGGGGCGACTGCGGTGCGGCCTACGACGCCAGCTGCCCGCCCGGCCTCTGCGCGTTCTGCTGTTCGTGCAATTCGGCGCAGACGGACCAGCGTGCGACCTCCCCGGTGATCGACCTCACGGGCCGCAGCGGGGCCACCTTGTCCTTCCAGTACATGGAGGGGGGGCAGGGCACGCAGGACAACGCCACCCTGTGGTACTACAACGGCTCGGTGTGGAGCCAGCTGGCGGACATGGCCAAGACGGCCACGGGTTGCGGGGGACAGGGGATCTGGACGGCATACACGGTGCCACTGCCGGCCTCCGCCAACAACAACCCCAACGTGCGCATCGGGTTCCGCTGGGTGAACAACAACGACGGGAGCGGTGCCGATCCGAGCTTCGCCGTGGACAATGTGCAGATCACGGTGGCCTATGTGCCCGATTGCGTGGGGCCCCTTGTGAACGAGCTCGGGAACGGGCCTGCGGGAGGTTCCAAGGAGTACCTGGAACTTTTGGTCTGTGGGCCGGCATGCAGCACGGTGGACCTGCGCCGCTGGAAACTGGACGACAACAACGGGGTGTTGTTCAACGGCTTCGGGACCTCCCTGGCCTCCAGCGGCACGGCGGCGGGCCACCTGCGCTTCAGCAATGCCGCGCAATGGGCCGCAGTACCCACCGGGGCGCTGGTGCTGGTGTACAACGAGGCGGACCCGCACACCCTGCTTCCGCCGAACGACCCGGACGACAGCGCACCCAACGACAGCGTGTACGTGCTGCCCGCCAACAGTCCGTTGCTCGAGGGCTGCGCGCTCTTCCCGGACGCCAACAGCAGTTCGAGCTACGGCACGTGCACCTTCGGCGCCGGCAGTTGGAACCTCGTGGGTTTGCGCAACGACGGTGATGCCGGGCAGACACGGCGGCCCGACGGCACCTACTTCCACGGCATCAGCTACGGGAGCAATGCGAACAACATGAACGGCGGGGGCATCGACGCGCTGCGGATCAGCACCGTGTCGCACAGCGGCCGGGTGATCTCCTTCACCGGGTCGGACCCGCGTTCGGCGGCCGACTTCACCAGTGCGCCCATCGCGGGCAACGAAACGCCCGGAGCGCCCAACAACGCGGCCAACGCCGCGTACATCGCCGCGCTGCGCTGTGTCGTGCTGCCGGTGGGGCTGGTGGCCTTCACCGCGACGCCCGAGCACGGGACCGTGCGCACCGCATGGACCACGGCCACCGAGACGGGCAACGATCACTTCACCGTGGAGCGCAGCGCGGACGGCTCGGATTTCCGGCCTGTGGGCAGCGTCCCCGGCGCCGGGCATTCGGTCGCCACCCTGCACTACCTATGGACCGACGCACATCCCCTGCCCGGCACGGCCTATTACCGGTTGCGCCAGACCGACTTTGACGGGAACAGCGCGCTCTCTCCCGTGGTATCCGTGCGGATGCCGGAGGAGGCCGGAAGGGTGGTGGTGCAGGGGGAGGACCTGCTCGTTGGTGGCGGTGCGGCGGGGGCGTGGCAGTTGGTCGATCCCCTGGGCCGTGTGGTCGGTGCCGGCAGTTGGGAGGCCGGTGGGACCGTGCGCATACCGCTCGCCGGCATGGCCTCCTCGCTGCTGCTGCTGCGGATGGGCGACCGCCGCGACCAGCGCACCCACCGGGTGTTGCGCGGTGCGGAGGGGGTGATGGTCGAAGCTGTGCGTTGATCGGGGCGCGGGCCGGTGCTTTCCCTAACTTGCCGCGACCAGCCTCGAAGCTCGCATGCGCCGCAGTACGCTCCTCCTCCTGACCCAGTTCGCCATGCTCACGGCCCTGGCGCAGAACCACCACGGCGGCCAGGTGGCCCGACGGGTCCAAGCGCTCATCGACCGGGGAACGCCGTTCGCGCCCGTGGACCTGTTGCAGGCTGACCCCGGGGCGGGCCGCGCGGCTCCGCTCTGGTCCGCCGCCTGCACACGGGCCGAGGCACTGCTGCTGAACGGCACGGCCACGACGGCCTTGTTGGAAGCGCCGCCGGCCAGCATGAGCCTGACCCTGCCCACCCCGGATGGACCGATGACGTTGGAGTTGGAGCGCTGGGAGCCGCTGGCGGAGGGGTTCAAGGTGATCACCGCCGCGCATGGTGCCGTGCGGCCGGCCCGAGCGGCGCATTACCGCGGCAGGGTCCGTGGCGACAACGGCACGGTCGCCGGGCTCAGCGTGTTCGACGAGGAGCTCATGGGCCTGGTGCACGATGCGCAGGGCACCCTGGTGCTGGGCCGGTTGAAAGGTGCGGAGGCCGGTGTCCACATCGCCTACCGCGAGCACGACCTGCGGGCCTCCCGGCCGATGACCTGCGGCACCACGGACAGCGGCGGCGTGATCCATGCGGCGGACCTGGTGAGCGACCCCGACGAGCGCAGCATCCGCTGCGTGAAGTTCTACTGGGAGGTGGACTATCCGATCTTCCAGGGCAAGGGCAGCGTGACGGCCGCCACGAACTACGTGACCGGGCTCTTCAACCAGAGCGCCATCCTGTTCGACAACGACGGCGTGGATGTGCAGCTGCAGGAGGTGTTCGTCTGGGACGTACCGAGCCCGTACACGGGGCCCTCCACCAATGCGTACCTAAGCCAGTTCGGCAGCTACCGGACCTCGTTCAATGGCGACCTGGCGCACCTGCTGGGCTATTCGGGCAACGGCGGCGTGGCCTACCTGAACGTGCTGTGCGGCCCCACCTCGATCCGCATGGCCTACAGCGACATCAACAGCACCTATGCCAACGTGCCCACCTACAGTTGGAGCGTGAACGTGGTGACGCATGAGCAGGGGCACAACCTGGGCTCTCCGCACACCCACGCCTGTTCGTGGAACGGCAACGGCACGGCCATCGACGGATGCGGACCCACGGCGGGATACAGCGAGGGCTGCACCGCGCCGCTGCCCACGGGTGGCGGCACGGTCATGAGCTATTGTCACCTGGTGGGTGGCGTGGGCATCAACTTCAACAACGGGTTCGGGTCCCAGCCGGCGGCCCTGATCCGCAACCGGGTGAACGCGGCCGCGTGCCTGGCCCAGTGCGGCACCAGTTGCGATCCGCCGGGCAACCTGTTCACCACGGGGCTCACCAGCGTAAGCGCCACGCTGAACTGGACGAACCTCGGCGTCGTTTCGTACAACCTGCGTTGGAAGGAGGCGTCCGCCAGCGTGTGGAACGTCATGAACGGGCTCACGGCGAACAGCCAGGCGATCTCGGGCCTGACACAGAACACCACGTACGAGTTCAAGGTGCAGAGCGACTGCGGTGCGGACACCTCGGTGTTCAGCAGCACCGCCGTGTTCACCACTCCGGCACCGTGCCCCGATGCGCTGGAGCCCAACGACACCTTCGCCGGCGCCGCACCGGTCACCCTGCCGGCCACGGTCCATGCGCTCATCGCCACCACGACGGACGTGGACCATTACGCCTTCACCACCCCTGCGCCGGGCACCATCCAATTGCAGCTCTCGGGTCTGCCCGCCAACTACGACATGCGGCTCCTGGATGCCGGGGGCGGCCAGCTGGCCCTGGCGCAGAACGGTGGGACCAGCACCGAGACCATCTACTACCCGAACGCTCCAGCGGGTTCGTACGTGGTGCATGTGTACGGCGTGGGCGGCGCGAGCAACCCGGTGGCGTGCTACACCCTGTCGGTGAACCACTGGGCCAGCTTCTGCGAAGGACCGGACCTTCAATGGGCCGACAGCATCTCGTACGACAGGGCCACGCTGCACTGGACCGCCCTGTTCTCGGCCACCGCCTACGATGTGCAGTGGAAGGAAAGCGCGGCGCCCACCTGGACGCAGGTCTCAGGGATCCCTGCCGACAGCCTGCTGCTGACCGGTCTGGCCTGGAGCACGGACCATCAGTTCCGGGTGCGTTCGGTGTGCGGCGGCACCGGCGGCCAGGGTTCGACCTCCGCCTGGACACAACCCACCTCCTTCACCACGAGCGGTCCGCCCTGTGAGGTGGCACCGCCGACGGTGCTGGCGGCCAGGGCCTTGTTGGACGGCGCGTGGCGGAGCGGCGCGAACCTGATGGTGGACAGCCTGCGGCGGCAGGGCGTGCTTCCGCTCACCGAACCGTACAGCGCCATGGGCCACAGCCTCACGGGGGCCACTTCCATCGATGCCGCCGTGCTCACGGTCACCGGCAGCGATGCGATCACCGACTGGGTGCTGGTGGAACTGCGCCCGGCGGGCACCCCGGCGCTGGTGCTGGAAGCCCGTGCCGCCCTGCTACAGCGCGACGGCGACATCGTGGGCACCGACGGCATCTCGCCCCTGGGTTTCTGCCAGCCGGCGGGCGACTACCACGTGGCCGTTCGGCATCGCAACCATCTGGCGGTGATGACCGCGCAGCCCCTGGCGCTGGGAAGCACGGCCACGGCGCTGGACCTGGGCCTGCCGGGCACCGCCACCTGGGGTGCCAACGCGCGCAAGGTCGCCGGCAACCGCGCCCTGCTCTGGTCCGGCAACGTGCTGCACGACGGTGTGGTGAAGTATGCCGGTGGGGCCAATGACCGCGACCCGATCCTGACGGCCATCGGTGGCACGGTGCCCACGAGCACGGTCTCCGGCTACCTTCCGGCCGACGTGACCATGGACGGGCAGGTGAAATACACGGGTTCGGCCAACGACCGCGACCCGATCCTGAGCAACGTGGGCGGTACGGTGCCTACGGGGACGGTGCCACAACAACTGCCGTAATAACCGAGGAGACCATGCGTTGGATCGACATGCGCCGACACGCCTTCCGCCACCTCCGTTCGTTGGCGCTGCTTTGGACCGCGGCGACATGGATCACGATGGGGAGCGCACAGCCCGCGTTGCTGGTGGACGTGGGTCCGACAGTGGTCCAGGGCGGGCTGGTGCCGGGCTACCGGGACGGAGAGGGGCGCAAATTCCTGGGGAGCGATCGGTCACACGCTTTCGGGTTCCGTGCGGGGCTCGCGGTGCTCGTCCGGCCCACGGGCGGCCGTGGCGGACTGCTGATCGGCCCGGAGATGTGCTTGGGGAGCCAGCGCGCCATGATCCGCTCGGAGAGCACATCCATGGCACCATCCTCCCTGCGGAGTGAAGTGCACCGATGGACGGGGCGCTTCGACGCGCGCATGTTCCAGGGCGGTCTGGCCGTGCACGGGTGGTGGCAGGCCTTGCCGCCGTTGGCGGTCACCGCCGGACCGGCGGTGCGGCTCGCCTACGTCACGTCGACGCGCGAGGCCGGCACCGTGGAGACCACGACCATCCACTATGATCCGGGCTGGGTGCCGCAATGGACGGAGGTGACCAGCAGCAGTTACGTCGTGCAGCCATCGGTGGAGGATCGGATGATGCTGGTGGCCGGTTTGCAGGCCGGCCTTCGCTACCAGCCGCTGCCCGGTCTGCTGCTCAGCCTTGTGGGCGGCGTGGAGTTCGGAGCCACCGACCGGGCCCTTTACGGCGGAAGGCAGGCCTTCGGGGCCTTGACCGTGGGATGGCTTGCGCCGCTGCAGGCCGCGGCCGGGCGGTCTGTTGAAAACTGAGCCCGATCGTTGATAACCGTTCCCCGGAACAGCCGACCGGGGCTGGCGGGTGCGGACTTACCTTCGTGGCGCCCCGTCGGAACCCTTGTCCCTGTTGGATCTCCGGCGTTCGGGCCCGGGCGGCCACCGCGTTGACAGGTGCTTCCGGGCCGGGTGGGCGATGAAGCACGATGAGCGAGACCAACTACGGTGAGGAGCATATCCGGTCCCTGGACTGGAAGGAGCACATCCGGCTGCGGCCGGGCATGTACATCGGCAAGCTGGGCGACGGCAGCAGCTACGACGACGGCATCTACATCCTGCTGAAGGAGGTGCTGGACAACTGCATCGACGAGTTCGTCATGGGCCACGGCAAGAAGGTCGAGGTCACCATCGACGGGCCGCGGGTGGAGGTGCGCGACTACGGCCGCGGCGTGCCGCTGGGCAAGGTGATCGACGTGGTGAGCAAGATCAACACCGGCGCCAAGTACGACAGCAAGGCCTTCAAGAAGAGCGTGGGCCTCAACGGCGTGGGCACCAAGGCGGTGAACGCCCTGAGCACCTATTTCCGGATCGAGAGCGTGCGCGAGGGGCAGCTCAAGCGGGCCGAGTTCGATCGCGGGGTGCTGCGCAAGGACGAGAAGCTGGTGAAGAGCGAGGAGGCCAACGGCACGCGTGTGGTCTTCGAGCCCGACCCCGAGATGTTCCGGCATTTCCAGTTCCGGGACCAGCACATCGAGCGCCTGCTGTGGAACTACTGCTACCTCAACACGGGCCTCACCATCGTGTACAACGGGCAGCGTTTCCAGAGCAAGAACGGCCTGCTGGACCTGCTGACCACCAAGATGGACGGCGAGCCGTTGTACCCCATCATCCACCTGGTGGGCGACGACATCGAGGTGGCCATGACCCACGCCAACCATTACGGCGAGGAGTACTACAGCTTCGTCAACGGCCAGCACACCACGCAGGGCGGCACGCACCAGGGCGCCTTCCGCGAGGGGGTGGCCAAGGTGATCAAGGAGTTCTTCAAGAAGGATTGGGAGGCCGGCGACATCCGCACGGGCATCGTGGCCGCCGTGAGCGTGAAGGTGATCGAGCCGGTGTTCGAGAGCCAGACCAAGACCAAGCTGGGCAGCCTGGAGGTGGAGCCCGGCGGGCAGAGCATGCGCAGCTTCGTGGGCGACTTCCTGGCCACCAAGCTGGACAACTTCCTGCACAAGCATCCGGAGACCGCGCAGGCCCTGCAGTCCAAGATCCTCGAGAGCGAGCGTGAGCGCAAGGAGCTCAGCGGCATCCGCAAGCTGGCCCGCGAACGCGCCAAGAAAGCCAGCCTGCACAACCGCAAGCTGCGCGACTGCCGCATCCACCTGAGCGACCCCCGGAACGACCCCCGCAAACAGGAGACCACCCTCTTCATCACCGAGGGCGACAGTGCCAGCGGCAGCATCACCAAGAGCCGCAGTGTGGAGACCCAGGCCGTCTTCAGCCTCAAGGGCAAGCCCCTCAACAGCCACGGGCTCACCAAGAAGGTGGTGTACGAGAACGAGGAGTTCAACCTCATCCAGGCCGCGCTCGACATCGAGGACGGCATGGACGGCCTGCGCTACAACCGCATCGTCATCGCCACCGATGCCGACGTGGACGGCATGCACATCCGCCTGCTGCTGATGACCTTCTTCCTGCAGTTCTTCCCCGACCTGGTGAAGAACGACCACCTCTACATCCTGCAAACGCCGTTGTTCCGCGTGCGCAACCGCAAGGAGACCGTGTACTGTTACAGCGACGAGGAACGCCAGCAGGCCATCGCCCGTCTGGGCCGCGATCCGGAGATCACCCGCTTCAAGGGCCTGGGCGAGATCAGCCCCGACGAGTTCAAGCACTTCATCGGGCCGGACATGCGGCTGGAGCCGGTGATGATCACCAAGGATGCCGCTGTGCAACAGCTGCTCGACTTCTACATGGGCAAGAACACACCCGAGCGCCAGGAGTTCATCATCGGCAACCTGCGCGTGGAGAAGGACGTGGTGGACAAGGCGCCCGAGGACCCGGTGAAGGCCATCGCACGCAAACTGGACGAAGTGGAGGAGGAGGCATGAGGACCTGGGCCGCATCACACCGGGGAATGCCGCGGCCGACCGGCCGTGCACGGGAGGACCGCATGCGGGTCCGCTCCGGTCCGGTGCGGGGCACGATCCGGCCATGGCCGTGGGTGCTCCTGGCCGGGGTGCTCGCCACCGCCGGAACGGGGACCATGGCCCAGACCATGGGCCAGCTGCGCCTGGTGGTGGATCCCGGGCACGATTTCCAAGTGGTGCTGGACGGCAAGCATCGGTTGCAGGAGCGGGTGCTGGACCTGACCGAGGGCAACCACCGGCTGCAGTTGTGGGCGCCCACCCGCCGGATCGTCGACACCACGGTGTACGTGCGCGCCGGTGGCAGCCGCGACCTGATCGTGCGCCTGCCCTACGCGCCGGAGTACGTCGCCCACCTGCAGGAGATGCGCCATTACCGCCAGCGCCTCTGGCTGAACAAAGCCCTGCCCACGGTGGCCACGGCGGGTGCCGCCGCGTGGGCCACCGCCGCGTACCTGGGCTACCGCAAGGCCGGCCGTCAGTTGCAGGACGACCGGGACCTGTACAACAGCAGCGCGGACCCCGGCGAGATCGCCGCGCTGAAGGACGAGCTCTTCCCACGGCACCGCGAGGATTTCCGCCGCAGCAAGGTGATGCTTGGTGTGAGCACCGGCGTGTGTGCCGTGGCGGCGGCCATCACGGTGTGGGCCTACCGGCGTGCGGACCGCAAGCCGCTGCCGGTGTTCGAGGACAAGGAGAAGGTGCGTTTCGACGGGCTGGTATGGCTGCCGGGCCCCGACGGGCGGGGTGGTACCTGGACGGCCGCAATGACGATCCCCCTGCGATGAAGCCCCTCCACCATCCGTTGCTCGTGGCATTCCTGCTGGTGGGGCTTGCCGGCTGTTACAAGGATGATGTCGATGTGTCGGCGCGCACCGACAACCCGTTCGATGCGGACTACAGCGGCCCGTCGGTCTTCAGCCTCGACAGCATCTTCGTGGAGCAGGTGGTCGGCCCGCCGTCCTACTTCCGGCAGGTGGTGCAGTTCAAGGTGAACGCGGCCCTGTTCCTCGCCCCGGCGAGCTACCAGGTCGAGGTGCATGACCTGCTGGAGGGCACACGCACGCTGGTGGGCCAGGTGCCGCCGGGGTCGCACACCCTGCGCTACCATCGCAACGAGTACCAGCCGGGGCAGGAGGTCTGCCTGGAACTGCGGCTCACCAACAACAACGCATTCGGTCGTCCGGGGACGATCTGTGGAACATGGCCATGAACGACGAACAGGAAGGGCTGGAGGAGCGGACCGGACCGCAGGAGGGACCGGCGGGCAACGGGGATCAGGACGGCGGCGGTGAGCGCGGCATGCCGGGCCATGCGCCGGGCAGCGGCGGCACGTTCAGTGTGAGCGGCATGTACCGCAGCTGGTTCCTGGACTACGCCAGCTACGTGATCCTCGAGCGGGCGGTGCCGGCGCTGTACGACGGTCTGAAGCCGGTGCAGCGGCGCATCCTCCACGCCATGAAGGAGCTCGACGACGGCCGCTACAACAAGGTGGCCAACATCATCGGGCACACCATGCAGTACCACCCGCACGGCGACGCCAGCATCGGCGATGCGCTGGTGCAGATGGGGCAGAAGGACCTGGTGATCGACTGCCAGGGCAACTGGGGCAACACCCTCACGGGCGACAGCGCCGCCGCGCCCCGTTACATCGAGGCACGCCTCAGCAAGTTCGCCAAGGATGTGGTCTTCAACCCCAAGACCACCGAATGGCAGCTCAGCTACGACGGCCGCAACAAGGAGCCCGTCTTCCTGCCGGTGAAGTTCCCGCTGCTGCTGGCCCAGGGGGCCGAGGGCATCGCCGTGGGCCTGAGCTGCAAGGTGCTGCCGCACAACTTCAACGAGCTCATCGATGCCAGCATCGCCGTGCTGCGCCGGCGTTCCTTCGACCTGCTGCCCGACTTCCCCACCGGCGGCCTGGCCGATGTGAGCAACTACAACGAGGGCGAACGGGGCGGGCGCGTGCGCTGCCGGGCCCGCATCCGCAAGGAGGACAACAAGACCCTGGTCATCACCGAGATCCCGTTCGGCACCACCACGGCCAGCCTCATCGAAAGCATCCTCAAGGCCAACGAGAAGGGGAAGATCCGCGTGCGCCACATCGAGGACAACACCGCCGAGAACGCCGAGATCGTCATCCACCTCGCCGCCGGGGTGAGCCCCGACACTTCCATCGACGCCCTTTTCGCCTTCACCGACTGCGAGGTGAGCATCGCGCCCAACGCCGTGGTGATCGAGAACGACAAGCCGCGTTTCGTGGGGGTGAAGGAGCTGCTGCGCATCAGCACCGAGAACACCCTGCGCCTGCTGAAGCTCGAACTGGAGATCAGGCTCGAGGAGCTCGAGGCCCAGTGGCACTTCAGCTCCCTGGAGCGCATCTTCATCGAGAAGAAGGTGTACCGCCGCATCGAGGAGGCCGAGACCTGGGAGGAGGTGCTCAGCTTCATCGACAAGGGCCTGAAGCCCCACATCAAGGAACTGCGGCGGCCGGTGACCGAGGAGGACATCCTGCGCCTCACCGAGATCAAGATCAAGCGCATCAGCAAGTACGACGGGTTCAAGGCCGATGAGCATATCCGCGGGCTCGAGGACCAGATCGCCGAGGTGAAGCACAAGCTGGCCCACCTGGTGGACCATGCGGTGGAACACTTCAAGGAACTGAAGAAGAAGTACGGCACGGGCCGTGAACGCAAGACCGAGCTGCGCACCTTCGACACCATCGTGGCCACCAAGGTGGCCGTGGCCAACCGCAAGCTCTATGTGGACAAGGCCGAGGGCTTCATGGGCTGGAGCCTGCGCAACCACGAGTTCGTGGACGAATGCTCGGACATCGACGACATCATCGTCTTCCGCGACAACGGCACCATGCTCGTCACCAAGGTGGCCGACAAGAAGTTCATCGGCAAGGGCGTGCTGCACGTGGGCGTGTGGAAGAAGAACGATGAGCGCACCATCTACCACATGGTCTACCAGGACGGACCGAAGGGGCCGTACTACATGAAGCGCTTCGCCGTCACCGGCATCACGCGCGACAAGGAGTACGACCTGACGGGCGGCACCGCGGGCAGCCGGGTGGAGTACTTCAGCGCCAACCCCGACGGGGCGGCCGAGGTGTTACAGGTCACCCTGCGACCGCGGCCCAACCTGCGCAAGACGAAGTTCGACGTGGACCTCAGCCGGCTCTCGGTGAAGGGCCGCGGCAGCAAGGGCAACCTGCTCACGCGCTACATCGTGCAGAAGGTGGTGCTGAAGGAACGCGGCGGCAGCACCCTCGGCGCCATCCCCATCTGGTTCGACGAGACGGTGCGCCGCCTCAACGACACGGGCCACGGCCGCTACCTGGGCCGCTTCTCCGGCGACGACCGCATCCTGGCCGTCATGAGCGACGGCACCTGCCAGCTTTTCCCCTTCGTGCTCAGCACCCACTTCCCCGACAACGCCGCCACCGTGGTGAAGTGGGATCCCAAGACCGTGCTGAGCGCGGTGTACTGGGAGGGCGAGAAGCAGCAGTACCAGGTGAAGCGCTTCCTGGTGGAACCCACGCGCGAGCCGATGTCCTTCATCACCGACCATCCGGAGAGCCGTCTGGCGCTGCACAGCCTGGTGCCGCATCCGCGGGTGCGGGTGAGCTTCGACAAGCGCAGCAGCGACCGGCCCGACGAGGAGGTGGACCTGGAGGCCTTCATCGCCGTGAAAGGCGCGAAGGCCCTGGGCAACCGCCTCACGCCCTTCAAGGTGAAGGAGCTGGAACTGCTGGACCCCGTGTTCATCCCGATGACCCCCGAGCTTGAGGAGGTGCAGGGCATGCTCATCAGCGAGGAGGAGATCGGCAATCTGGAGGCGCCCGAGGAGGAGGGCCTGGAGGAAAGCCCGGTCAAGCGGTTCAAGCGGCAGCAGGCCGTCCAGGAGGTGGAACGCTCGCCGGAGGACCCGCTGATCGGCTACGAGCCGGGCAAACAGATCACCCTGGGCCTGGACTGAGCCACGGTGGCGCCCACGTTCCGGCCTGCACCGGTGCGGCCCGACGGTCGGTCCGCTGTAGCTTCGGCCCACAAGCCGTTGCCCATGATCCCCCTCGGTCGATGCCTGATCGCCGCCGCCCTGGTGTGCTGCGGCGCCACCGCCCGGCTGGCCGCGCAGAACCTCGTGAACACGCGCCCTGCAGAAGCCTACCTGCTCTGCCACTGGCGGCCCGGTACCGAATGCCCGGGCGACGTGCTCAAGGAGACGGCCGTGATCTACACCGTGCCGGCCGACAGTGCCATCGTGCCCATGCGCCCCGGCGGCGGCGACCGCTGGGTGCTGAACCGCGTGGAGGTGTGCTGCGATGCCCGCTGCCTGGTGCGCTCCGAGGCGATCGTGACGTGCAGCACCGCTAGTGACAAGGGCCGATGCGGCAGGGAACCCGTGAAGCTCGTCCGCGAGGAGCGGCGCTACACGGTGGAGTGATCTACGGCCGGGCCACCACCAGCGGCAGCACTTGCGGCCGGTCACCGCGCAGCACGTGCACCACGTAGCGGCCCGGCGCCAGCCCGTTCACGTCCAGTGCAAGGGGCGGCAGGCCCATCAACGGGCCGAGCACCGTGCGGCCGGTGGCGTCCAACACGCGCACCTCCGCGCGTTGTGGCCGGGCCATCAGCAGCACGTGGTCCGTGGCGGGGTTCGGCCAAAGGCGCGGGCCGTCCGTGCCTCCCGGTTCCCCCATGCCCGTGTCGTCCAGCACGTGGATGCTGTCCACGGCCGTGCTTGTGCAAAGACCGTCGGTCACCGCATAGCCCACCTCGACCCAGCCCGGTCCGTACAATTGCGGATCGAACCCGGCCACCGCCAGGCCATCCACGGTGTACGTGCCGCCGGCCGGCACACCGCCGGAGAGCGCCAGGACCGGGTCGTGCAGCCCGAGCGTGTCCACCGGCAGCAGGAGGCCGGCGAAAGGAGCGGGCAGTACGATCACGGCGGCCGAGTCCGTGCCCGCGCATTCATCCGCCGCCGCGGCCGTGAGGGTGATGTGGTGCGTGCCGGGACCCGCTGCGGCCGGATCGAAGAGGCCGGTGGTGCCGGTGCCCGTGGCCGCCCCGCCCCACACGCCCCCAGGGCTGCCGGTGACCGTGGCCACCGGGTCGTTGTCGCAATAGGGCCCCCCGACCGTCAAGGCCGGCACGGTGCGCGCCTGCACCGTGAAGGTGCGCGGCAGGTTGCTGCATTGTCCGCCGGTGGCGTCGGTGAAGGTGTAGATGGCCACGCCGTCGAAGGGCAGCGGGGCGATGAAGGTGGGGTCCAGCGTGCCGTTGGCCGCGTTGAGCGGCGCGGACCACAGACCGCCCAGCGGCAGGGCGTTGTAGTCCTGCACTCCGTCGTCCGCGCAGAACACCGCGGCATCCGGCGGGCCGAACACCGAGGGGCGCCGCAGGGCGGTGATCGTCTGGGAGACCGTGGTGCTGCAGCTGTTGCTGTCCGTGTAGGCGTAGTGCAGCAGGTAGTTGCCGAACTGGTGTGTGGTCACATCGAAATGCCCGGCGAGCACGCCGAAGCCGCTCCACACACCACCGGCGGGCTGTGCGTGCTGGAGCGGGTAGGGCCCGGAGCTGCTGCACAGCGTGTCGAAGGGGGTGAGGGCCACCTGCGGGACGGCATGCACCGTGATCCAGGTGGTGAGCGTGTCGGCGCAGAAGGCCCCGCCCTCGGCGGTGGTGACCAAGGGATAGCTGCCGGGCCCCAGCGCTGGATCGAACTGCACGGCCAGGATGTGTGGCTGCACGTACTGCACGCCGAACACCGGTCCGCTGAGGGTCACCGTGCCGGGCGAGGGGCCGGTGAGGATCAGGGTTTGCGGCGGGTCGTTGGCGCACATCACCGTGTCCACCAGCAGGCTCATGGGCGCGGGTGCCGGCAGGTCGAGCCAGAGGCCTTCGCTCGCGCAGCTTCCGCCGGCGGCGTCCTGGAGCACGAAGATGGCCTCGCCCAGGATGGGCCGTTGCGCCAGGTCCACCAGCCCGGTGCTGTCCACCGGCCCGAACCAGAGCCCCGTGGAGGGGCTGGCCACCAGTTGCACGGGGCCGTCCGGGCAGGTGGGGATCGGTGCGCTGAGCGGCTCCACGGTGGGGCCTTGCACCACCTGCAAAGGCGCGTCACCGCTCACCGGGCATCCTGCGCTGTCCATCACCAGGTGTTGCAGGGGGTAGGTGCCTGCCGCCGCTTGGTATGCATGGAACGAACCCTGGTCCACGAAGGGCCCGGACCACAGGCCGGTGGCCGGTTGCGGTGCAGGCAGGGGATAGCTCCCGCCGTACCAGCAGAGGGTGTCCAGCGCGGGCATGGTGAGGGACCAGCCGGGGGCGGCCTGGGGCAGCACGCTGCGGTGCCAGCCGAATGCGTTGGGGTGGATGACCAGCAGGTCGTCGCGTCCGTCACCGTCCAGGTCGGCCCAGGCCGGTCGGTCACCCTTCAGCACGTCCGGCAGCGGCACCGCGGCGGATGCGCCGGTCTGGCCGTCGTTCAACTGCCGCCACCGCGTGGGTGCGCCGGGGTCGGTGGGGAAGTGGACCACCGAGGCCCACGGGCCGCATCCGGGCCTGCCGTAGGCGGCCTCGCCGGCATCGGGGGCCGCGGCAAAGGGCTTGCGGGTGAAGGTCGGCCCCGCCCCGTCGTTGCGTGCCCACTGCAGCACCGGCCCGTGCAGCCCGATGTCCAGGTCGCCATCCCCGTCCATGTCGAGCAGCTCGGCCTGGTGCTGGGCATCGTTCAGCGCCGTGAAGAGGGGCACCGCCGACCAGCTGTTGCCGTCGCCTGCGAGGTTGCATCCGGCCACGAAGCGGCCGGCGAGGTCGTTGAGCAGCAGGTCCGTGTGGCCGTCGCCGTCCAGGTCGCCGGTGGCGAAGAGCCCCGAGGCGGGACCGGTCAGCAGGTCAGGCAGGGCATCCAGCGGGGCGAAGGCTCCGCCGGCGTTGGCGACCCGGAACACGGTGTTGTGCCCGCCGTAAAGCGTGAGCACCTCGGGCAGGGCATCGCCGTTGAGGTCGGCGAGGTGGAGCGCCGTGAAACCGGCGGGCTGCAGCCGTGCCGGCAAGGTGGCGATGGCCTGCGGCGGGCCGAAGTTGCCCAGGCCGCCCAGGTTGGGCAGCAGCAGCAGCGTACTGTCCTTGTCGCGGGCGACCACCAGGTCGGGATCACCGTCGCCGTCCATGTCGGCCGCACGCACCAGCAGCCGCACATCGGGGGGGTGGGACAGGATGCTGTGCGGTGGCTCGAAAGAGCCCAGCCCATCGGCGTTCGTGTAGCGGTCCAGGCCGTCACTCTTGGCCACCAGCAGGTCCCGATCGCCGTCGCCATCGAGGTCCACCACCTCCACCTGCCGCACCGCGCAGCCGTCCACCGTCTGAAAGGGGCCGAACTGCGCCACGGAAGGCCCCGCCAACAGAAGCACGATGGCGGCGACCGGTTCACGGAAGGTCCGCATGGGCGGAGGCAAAGGTAGCCCCGCCCGGCCGGTCAGTGGGCGCAGAGCACCGGGATGTCGTACTTGTTGGCGATCAGCCTTTCCTTCTCGGCGTCCGCGATGTAGCGGTATTCGTCGGAGGCATCGACGATGAAGGCCAGGCCATGGGCGTCCACCCGTTCGGCGTAGCGGAGGGTCTGCTCAGCGAAGCCCACGGAGAACACGGTGCTCGGTTCGTTCACTTCCACGGTGCGGATGCCGGTCTGGACCAGGTGGCGGAGCATGCGTTGCTTGTTGGCCTGAAGGCGCTCGGACGCCCCCTCGTTGGGCCGCATCACCTGGTACACATGGACCTCGGTGTCATCGAGCCTGGCCAGCCCGGTGATGGCGTCCAGTAGGCCGTCGATGCGTTCGTGGCCCGAGACGGGCACCACCAGCCGTTCCACGCGGCGTGCGGCGCTGTGCACCTGCATCACCCAGCTGGGCAGGCGCACGTGGCGTACCAGCTTGAGGATGTCGGCGCCCAACAGGTTCTGGCGCAGGCCGCGCGGCCCGTGGGTGCCGGCCACCATCATGGCGTGGCCGGTGGCGGCCTCGGCGGCGATCTCCTTCATGAAGTTGCCGTCGCGGTACAGCGTCCGCACGGGGGCGCCATCGCCCTGGCGCTTCACGAGCGCCTCCATCTCGGCCTGCACCTGATCGCCCACGGGGCCTTCGCGCTCGTGCTTGTCGCGCACATGCAGCAGGGTGACGCTGGCGGTCGAAGCACGGGCCAGGCGCACGGCATGGGCCAGGGCGGTCCCCGCCAGCTCGGTCATGTCCACGGGGCACAGCAGGTCGCGCATGGTCTCCGGATCAGGGTGGCAATTTAGCCGCTGGCGGTCGCAGTGTTGCACGGCACCCCGTCATTTCCGTCGCAGCGGCTCCCGGGTCCGGCGATCGCGGTGGGCCATCGGTGGCCGGGAGCGCACCCGATCGCATCGAACCCCTACATTGCCCGCATGATCAAGCCCCTCCACCGCACGTTCGCGACCATGACGATGGCCCTGTGCGCCGGCGCCTTCCACGCCCAGGTGAACATCAGCCTGCTGGGCCACTACGACTACCAGGCCGCGCGCAACAGCCACCTCAGCAACCTGTGGGGCTACACCGATGAGTTCGGCAACGAGTACGCCCTGGTGGGGGTGAACGGTGACGACAACGTGCCCAACTCGGGCGGCCTGTCCGTGGTGGACATCACCGACCCGGCCAACCCCGTGGAGGTCTTCTTCACCCCCGGCCCCAACAGCATCTGGCGGGAGATCAAGACGTGGGGCGATCACGCCTACGTGACCACCGAGGCCACCGCCGGCCTGCTGATCGTGGACCTCAGCCCGCTGCCGCAGAGCACCAACCTGCCGGTGACGCTCTTCCAAGGGAACAACTGGGACACCTCCCACTCGCTGTTCATCGACGAGAACGGGCGCCTGTACCTCCATGGTGCCAACCGGGGCAACGGCGGCGTCATCATGTACGACCTCACGCAGGACCCCATGGCGCCCGTGGAAGTGGGGGAGTTCGACAACTGGTACTGCCACGACAGCTATGCGCGGGGCGACACCCTCTACGCCGCCCACATCAACGACGGCTTTTTCAGTATCGTGGACGTCAGCGATCCGGCCAACCCGGTGCTGCTGGGCACACAGACCACCCCGAACAACTTCTCGCACAACACCTGGCTGGACGACAGCGGGCAATACCTCTTCACCACCGACGAGCGGGAGGCCGCTTTCGTGGGGGTCTATGACGTGAGCGACCCGGCGGACATTCAGTTCGTGGAGAAGTTGCAGAGCGATCCGGGCAGCAACACCATTCCGCACAACACCTACTGGCTGAACGATTTCGTGGTGACCAGCTACTACACCTACGGGGTGGCCATCTACGATGCCACCCGGCCGTGGAACCTGGTGGAGACCGGCAGTTACGACACCTCGCCGCTCAGCGGCGGTGGCTTCAACGGGGCCTGGGGCGTGTACCCCTTCCTGCCGTCGGGCCGGCTGATCATCTCCGACATCGAAGAGGGCCTGTTCATCCTGGCGCCCACCTACACGCACGCCTGCTGGCTCGAGGGCACGGTGACCGATGCCATCACCACCGCGCCGGTGAACCTCGCCTCCGTGATCCTGCTGGGTGCATCGACCGCGGACACCACCACCTTCGACGGGCAGTACGCCCTGGGCACCCTGTCGCCCGGCACCTACGACGTGGCGGTGAGCGCCCCGGGCTATTTCCCGGACACGGTGACGGCCGTGGTGCTGACCACCGGGCAGGTCACCTTCCTGGACATCCCGTTGCAACCCATGGTGCCCTTCGCCTTCACGGGCCAGGTGGTGGAGGCGGGCACCAATGACCCGGTGCCCGGTGCCGTCGTGCTGTTGGACGGGACCATGGCCGATGCGCAGACCGTGGCCGACGCCAACGGCCAGTTCACCGTGGCCGCCCTTTTCGCCGACGACTACGCCATCACGGCGGGGCGCTGGGGATGGCACACCGCCTGCCTGGCACCGCAGGCCATCGACGGCAACACACCCGCCGTGACCATCACGCTCGACCCCGGCTACGCGGACGACTTTGCCGTGGACCTGGGCTGGACCGCCACAGGCAACGCGGCGAGCGGGCTCTGGGAGCGCGGGGTCCCCGTGGGCACCACCTACCTCGGTGCACCGTGCGCCCCTGGGGATGATGCTGTCGGCGACTGCCTCGGCCTGGCGATGGTCACCGGGAACGCGGGTGGACAGGCCGGCGAGGATGATGTGGACGACGGCATGGTCCTGCTGACCTCGCCGGTGTTCGACGCCACGGGCTTCAACGTGCCGGGCGTGCGTTATGACCGGTGGTTCTTCAACGGGGGCGGCAACGGCGGGGCGAACGATGAGCTCGTGGTGCTGCTCACCGACGGCACGGACACCGTGGTGGTGGAGACCATCACCGCGACCAGCCCCGGCATGGGCAGCTGGCAGTCCGCCCAATGGTCCATCGCCGACCACCTCGCCCCGTCGACCACCATGCAGGTGCTGTTCCGCACGGCCGACGACCAGCCCGGCCACCTTGTGGAGGCCGCCGTGGATGTGTTCGAGGTACTGGAGACCTCCTTCGATGCGGTCGCCGAGCAGGGTCAGGGTCGTTTCGAACTGTGGCCGAACCCCGCCGCGGACCGGTTCGAGGTGCGGGTGCCTGGATCGCTCTTGGAGGCCGTGGAGGTCCGCGATGCACAAGGCCGCATGGTGCATGCCCAGCGTGCCAGCGGCGGGCACGTCGTGGTGGCGGCCCCGTGGGCACCGGGTGCTTATGCGGTCACGGTACGTACGGCGGACGGCCGGGCGACCACGGCGACCTTGATGCTGCAGTGATCAGCGGCGGCCGGGCACCGTGGCGCAGTGCTCCTGGATCAGCGCGTCCACATCGTTGACGCCACCCAGGATCCGCGCCAGCGAAAGGTCGGCGCAGGCCTTCTCCAGGTCGCCCTTGCGCAGGCGGAGCAACGCGCGTGTGCGCAGTGCGAAGGCATTGGCCGGATAGTAACGCAGGCTGCGCTCCACATCCTTCCAGGCCTCATCGTTGCGGTCCAGGTGCAACAGGGCATAAGCCCGGTTGCTCAGGGCCACGGGCTCGTCCCGGTCGATGTCCAGCGCGTTCTCGAACATCGCCAGCGCATCGGTCCACCGCCCGAGCCGCGAGAGTTCGAAACCGCGGTTGGTCCAGTGGCCCGGGTTGCTGGGTTCCAGCGTGCACAGGCGCTCCAGCACCACCAGGGCACCCTCGTGGTCGCCTGTTTCATCCAGCATGCGTGCCAGGGTGCGGTTGGCGTCCAGGTCGTCGGGGATCTGCGCCAGCCCGTCGCGCAGATCGGCGATGGCCTGCTCGGGCCTGCGCAGCTCGGCCAGGGCTTCGCCGTGCACGAGCAGCAGTTGGGCCCGCAGCCTGCCCACAGCACCATGGCGCAGGCCGCGGTCGCTGTACCGTTCGGCCCCGCGATGGTCCTCGCCGCGCAAGGCGTACAAGCTCCGCTGGTAGTTCGCCTCCGGGAAGGTGCTGTCCGCCCGCAGGGCCTGTTCCACATCCTGCAGGAAACGGTCTGTACGGTCCATGGCGTACCACGCCCGGGCCCGGGCCGTGTACGTGGCGGCCGATGGCCGCTCGTTGACCGCCCGGGTGTACAGGTCCACGGCCTTGGCGAAACGCTCCTGCCCCAGCAGGCTGTCACCCTCGGCCAGCAGCTGCTCCACCGTCTGGGCCTGGCCGGTCGGCCCGGCCAGCAGGGCCACGACCAGGGGAAGGATCGATGCGCGCGCCATGGGTGGCGAAGGTACGGGCTTGCCCCATGGGGCTCAAGCCTGCGGGATGCGCGCGCGGGGTGCGGTGTCCGGCCCGGCGATGTGCCCGGCGCGCAGCAAGAGGTCGCCGGCCATGGCCACCATGGCCGCGTTGTCCGTGCAGTACGCGAGCGGCGGGATGTGGACGTTCCACCCGCGGGCATCGGCTTCAGCGGCCAGGCGTTGCCGCAGGCCCCGGTTGGCCGAAACACCGCCGGCGATGCCGATGCGCGTGATGCCGGTGCGCTCCACGGCCAGTGTCAGCTTGGTGAAGAGCTGGTCGAGGATGGCGCCCTGCAACGTGGCGCACAGGTGCGGCAGGAGCTCCGCCGGAACCGCACCGTCGGCGCCGCGCAAGGGCAGCACCAGGTTGCGGAAGGCGCTCTTAAGGCCGCTGAAGCTCATGTCCAGGCCAGGTACCGAGGGCCGGGGCAGACGGAACCTGCGGGCATCGCCCTGCGCGGCCAGGGCATCCACCTGCGGGCCGCCGGGATAGGGCAGGCCCAGGAGTTTGGCGCCCTTGTCGAAGGCCTCGCCGGCGGCATCGTCCAAGGTGCTGCCGATGGCCTCCATGTCCAGCGCCGAACGCACGTGCACGATCAGCGTGTGGCCACCGCTCACCGTGAGGTTCAGGAAGGGGAACGCCGGCACCGGTCGCTCCTGGTCGTCGCGGATGAAGTGGGCCAGCACATGGGCGCGCATGTGGTCCACGGCCACCAAGGGCAGGCCGAGCGCCAGGGCGTACGACTTGGCGAAAGCCGCGCCCACGTGCAGCGCCCCGATGAGCCCCGGCCCCTGGGTGAAGGCCACGGCCGTGAGGTCCGAAGGGCGCATGCCGGCCTCGCGCAGCGCGGTGTCCACTACCGGGACGATGTGCTCCTGATGGGCCCTGCTGGCCAGTTCGGGCACCACCCCGCCCCAGGCCCGGTGCACGTCCTGCCCGGCCACGACATTGCTGTGCACACGGCCATCCACCAGCACGGCGGCCGCGGTCTCGTCGCATGAGCTCTCGATGCCCAGGATACGCACCGGGCCTGCCACGCGCTCCTGCTCCGCTATTTTCGCCATCCGGGCCCGCGATCTGCTTGCGGTGCCCAAAACTACCCGCTCCTGAGCAGTTCCCCGATCCTCAAATGGTCCGGCCGTGTGGTGCGCGCCCTGGCCTGGCTGCTGCTGGCCGTGGTGCTGGCCGGCATGCTCGGGGTGTTCGCCCTGCGGTTGTCCTCGGTGCAGACCTGGTTGGCCGGGAAGCTTGGCGCCTATGCGTCGGAGGCCCTGGGCAGTTGCGTTCAGGTGGACCGCGTGCACCTCACCTTCACCGGTCCGGCCGAGCTGCGCGGCGTGCTGGTGTGCGACCTGCGCGGCGATACACTGTTCGCCATCCGGCGCCTGCACCTGCGCCGCTGGCGCGTGAACACCGAACGCCGGCAGGTGCATCTGCGGGGTGTCACGGTGGAGGGCGCACGCTGGTACCTGAGGCAGGCCGCGGGGGACAGCACGAGCAACTTCACCCAATGGACAGCGGCCCTGTCCTCGGGGGATACCACCACGTCCGGCGCGCCGTGGACCATCCAGGCGGACGCCTTCGACATCCGCGACCTGCGCTTCACGCACCACAACGCCGATGCGCCGGTGCAGCCCTTCGGGGTCGACTTCGAGCACGTGGACGTGACGGGCGATGTGGCGGGCCATGAACTGCTGGTGATCGAGGACAGCATCCGTGCGGTGCTGGACCATGTGGCCTTCCGGGAGCGGAGCGGGCTGGCCTGCACCGACCTGCAGGGACGGGCCACGGTGAGCGGCACCGGGATCAGCGTGGACGATCTGGTCCTGCGCACCCCCTTCAGCGAACTGCGGGGCAGCTACGCCATGCGCACCGGATCATGGCGCGATTACAACGCGTACATCGACCTGGTGGAGATGAACGCCGACCTGGACAGCTCCGTGGTGGACCTGCGCGACATCGCGTGGTTCGCCCCACCGTTGGAAGGGCTCGCCGCCCGGGTGCATGTGCGCGGCCGTGCCCAGGGCACCGTGCGCGAGCTCAAGGCGCGCGACCTGCACCTGGGCTATGGGCGCAACAGCCGTTTCGCGGGTTCGGTGGAGATGAGCGGCCTGCCCGACCTGGCGGCCACCTTCATCGTGGTGGACGCCCGCACCCTGCGCACCGATGCCGCCGACCTGGCGACCGTGCCGGTGCCCCCCTTCACCCAGGGACGGCGGCTCGAGCTGCCCGGCGAACTGGGCGCCTTGGGGACCATGGCGTTCCGGGGCAACTTCACCGGCTTCGCCTCCGCCTTCACCGCCTACGGCGAAGCCAGCACCGCCGTGGGGCGGCTCTCCACCGACCTGACCTACGCCCGCGACACGGTGAGCAACGTGTTCCGCTTCCAGGGCAAACTGGCCACCACCGGGTTCGACCTGGGGCCCCTGACCGGCGATGCCGCGGTGGGCCCCATCGCCTTCGACGTGAAGGTGAACGCCCAAGGGCGCGACCTGGCCACCATGCAGGCCGACCTGGAGGGCCAGGTACCCCTGATCACGCTCAACGACCGTGCCCTCACGGGGATCACCACCACCGGCCGCCTGCAACGCCGCCTGTTCAACGGGCACCTCACCTGCGACGACCCGAACGTGAAGCTGCGCTTCGACGGGCTGGCCGACCTGCGGGGGCGTTGGCCCAAGGTGGATTTCACCGCCCAGGTGGAGCGCGCGGACCTGCACGAGCTCAACATCATGCCCAAGCTCCAGCTGGGCGAGGTGAGCGGATCCATCCGCGCCGAGGGCGAACTGGCCCCGGACAGCCTCAAGGGCCGGTTGGAGATCGGGGACCTGACCTATTGCGACGACCGCGGAGTGCTGGACCTTGGCGATGTCGAACTGGCGAGCGACCGGTTGCACGGAGAACCCCTGCTCACCCTGCGGTCCGACCTGGTGGACGCTCAGGTGCAGGGCACCTTCCTCCCCACACGGCTGCCTGAAGCCCTCACCAGCGTGGTGTACAGCATCTTCCCCGCGTTGTCCGACCAGGTGAAGTACCACCTGGAAGAGCAGCGGTTCGCGTTCAACGTGCACGTCAAAAGGGCCGAACCCCTCCTGGGGCGGCTGGTCCCGGGGCTCGAGCTTGCACCGGGCGCACGGTTCCAAGGCCTTTTCGATTCGCGCACCTTCGACCTGGCCCTCAGCGCCGACCTGCCGCGCATCGCCTACGGGTCGGTGGGCGGCGACTCGGTGCAGCTGATCGTGGACCGGACACTGGACCTGCTGGCCTTCAGCATGCGGAGCCAGCGGCAGCAACTGTCGGACAGTACGTTCTTCGACGGGATCGATCTCTCGGGCAAGGCCTACCAGGACGAAGTGGAGCTGCGCCTGATGTGGAACGGTGGCACCCACGACACCCGGGGCGACCTGCACCTGGCCGGCATGGTCAACGGCCGCGATGATGTGGAGATGGATCTTCTGCCCAGCGCCGTGCAGCTGGGTGTCGGGACCTGGAGCAATCCTGCGGTCGCCCGGCTGCATTACCACCAAGGAGGGCTCGAAGTGCGCCAGCTGACGGTGGTCAACGAGGCCGAGCGCATCGCGCTCGACGGATGGCTTGCGCCCGATGCGGAGCGCGCCCTGGCCTTCGACCTGGAAGGGGTGCGCCTCAGCCATCTGCGACCCTATTACACAGGACCGTCGCTCCGCGGAACGGTGAGCGGCGAAGGCCGAGTCTTCGACCCCTTCGGCGAGCCGCACCTGCTGAGCTACCTGTGCATCGATTCGCTCATGGTGGACCGGCATCCGGTGGGCGACATCGTGTTCGCCGCCACCTGGCGCAACGAGAGCCGGGAGATGGACGTGAGCGGCACCCTGCAGCGCGGTGCTTTGAAGGCCCTGGAGTTCGGCGGCCGCATCACCCCGCAGGCCGCCGACGAGCAGCTCGACCTGGTGCTGGAGCTCGATTCGTTCGACCTTGCTTTCATCGGGCCCTACCTGCCCGAAGGCGTGAGCGACATCCAGGGGCGGGTCACGGGCGATGTGCGCGTGGGCGGCCGCCTGGCCGAGCCGCGTGTGGAGGGAGAGGCCGTGCTGGACGAGGCCGGCCTGCGGATCGATTACCTCAACACCTTCTACAGCCTGAGCGACCGGGTGCGGATCAGACCGGACGGTTTCTGGCTCGACCTGGTGCGTGTGAAGGACCAGGAAGGAAGGACGGCCAAGGCCGTGGGCACCATCAACCATCGGGGCTTCACCCAGTGGGACTACGACGTGACCCTGGAACTGGACCGCTTCCTCTGCCTCAACACCACGGTGAACGACAACGAGCTGTTCTACGGCAAGGCCTACGCCACGGGCGATCTGCAGGTGAGCGGGTACCAGGACAACCTGGAGGTCGTGTTCAACGGCAGCACCGCCCCGGGCACCACCATCAGCCTGCCGCTGGGCACAGGCAAGGACCTCAGCGCGATCGACTTCGTGCACTTCCATGCCGGCGACATCGACATCGACTCCATGGAGGCCCCGGTGGACCTGAGCGGCGTGCATCTCGACCTCAACGTGGACGTGACCCCGGACGCGCTCTTCGAGCTCATCTTCGACCCCACCGTGGGCGACATCCTCAGCGGGCGGGGCAGGGGCAACCTGGAGTTGAGCGTGACGCCCACGGGCGACCTGTCCATGCGCGGGGACATGGAGGTGGTGGACGGCTCCTACCTCTTCACCCTGCGCAACGTGGTGAGCAAACGTTTCGACGTGGACCCCGGCGGGCACATCACCTGGTATGGCGATCCGCTGGACGCGCAGCTCGCCCTGAACGCGGTGTACAAGCTGCGCGCGCCGCTGGTGGACATCATCCCGGCCGAGCGGGCCGACGGCCTGGGCAAGCGCGTGCCGGTGGAGGTGGTGATGCGCCTGAAGGACCGGCTGGCCAACCCCGACATCGGGTTCGATGTGCGGCTGCCCTCGGTGGACGAAGGCGTGCGCACCCAGGTGAACAGCGTGCTGAGCGAGCCCGACGAGATGAACCGGCAGGTGTTCAGCCTCATCGTTCTCAACCGGTTCCTGCCGGTGGACCGGCTGGGCGCGGCCTCCGGGCCCAGCGGCTCGCGCGGCAACGTGGTGGGCACCTCGGGCAGCGAACTGCTCAGCAACCAGGTGAGCAACTGGCTGAGCCGCCTGAGCAACGACGTGGACCTGGGCCTCAACTACCGGCCGGGCGACGCCCTCACCCAGGACGAGCTGGAGCTGGCCGTGAGCACCCAGCTGTTCGACGAGCGGCTGGTGCTGAGCACCAACGTGGGTGTGCAATACGGTTCGGGAAGTGGGCGGCAGAGCGACGCGCTGGTGGGCGATTTCCAGCTGGAATACCTGCTGACGAACGACGGCCGGATCCGCCTCAAGGCATACAGCCAGAGCAACGACCGCAACCTCAACCAGGCGGACCAGGCGGCCACCACCCAGGGAGCGGGTGTGGCCTACCGGGAGGACTTCGACACGCTGGGCGAGTTCTGGCGCAACTTCACCGGCATGCTCGGCTTGCGGCGCAAGGCCACCAAAGTGCCCGCACCACAGGGGCCCCAGGGGCCGGAAGGGCGGGAGGGGACACCCTGATCAGGCCCGGTCGCCCAGGCGGAGCAGGTGGCCCAGCTTGTTCTTCTTGGTGCGGAGATACCGCTCGTTGTGCGGGTTGGCGTCGATCTCGATCGGCACGTTCTCGGTGATCTCCAGGCCGTAGCCGATCAGGCCCGTGCGCTTGCGCGGGTTGTTGGTGAGCAGCCGCATGCGGCGCACCCCGAGGGCGTGCAGCACCTGGGCCCCCACGCCGTAGTCGCGGGCGTCCATGTCGAAGCCCAGCATCAGGTTGGCCTCCACGGTGTCGGCGCCCTCCTCCTGCAGTTTATAGGCCTTCAGCTTGTTGAGCAGGCCGATGCCGCGGCCCTCCTGCTGCATGTACACGATGACGCCCTTGCCGGCCGCATCGATCATCTCCATGGCCCGGTGGAGCTGGGGCCCGCAATCGCAGCGGCAGCTGCCGAAGATGTCGCCCGTGACGCAGCTGCTGTGCACACGCACCAGCACGGGTTCGTCCGGTCGCCAGGATCCCTTCACCAGGGCCAGGTGCTCCTCGCCCGTGTTGGTCTGGCGGAAGGCGTGTAGCGTGAAGTCCCCGTGGGCCGTGGGCAGCTGCACCTCCACCTGCCGTTCCACGAGGCTCTCGGTGCGCATGCGGTACGCCACCAGGTCGGCGATGCTGACGAGCTTCAGGCCGAAGCTGTCGGCCATGCGGCGCAGTTCGGGCAAGCGGGCCATGGTGCCGTCCTCATTGAGGATCTCCACGATCACGCCCGCGGGTTCCAGGCCGGCCAGCCGCGCCAGGTCCACGGCGGCCTCGGTGTGGCCGGTGCGTCGCAGCACCCCGCCGTTGCGGGCCTTCAGGGGGAAGATGTGGCCGGGGCGGGCCAGGTCGGCGGCGGTGGTGGCCGGGTCGATCAAGGCCTGGATGGTGGCGGCCCGGTCATGGGCCGAGATGCCCGTGGTGGTGCCGCGGCCCTTCACGTCCACGCTCACGGTGAAGGGGGTCTCGTGCAGGGCCGTGTTGTCGCGCACCATCAGGGACAGGCCCAGCTGATCGCAGCGCTCCTCGGTGAGCGGCGCGCAGATCAGGCCGCGGCCGTGGCGGGCCATGAAGTTCACCACCTCGGGCGTGGCGTTGCGGGCCGCGGTGACGAGGTCGCCCTCGTTCTCCCGGTCCTCATCGTCCACCACGATCACCACCTTGCCGGCACGGATGTCGGCGATGGCATCCTCGACGGGGTCCAGCCGGATGTCGTTCATGGGCATGCGCTTCCGGCAGCAGGGCCGGAGCGGGTGCGAAGTTAGCCTATCGGCAGGGGTGGCGCCGCGCGGCGGGGGGCGGTGATCAGGCCGTCGAGGGTGTCGGCGGCACGCGCCCAGTCGAAGGTGGCCAGCACGTGGCGGTGGCCGTTGGCGGCGATCCGACGGCGCTCCTCCTCGTCGGCCAGCAGATGCAGGATGTGGGCGGCGTAGTCGGCCGGGCCGTGGCCGATCAGGATGCCTTCGCCCGGAGTGGCCCCCACGGCGTTGTTGGCCAGGGCCGAGGTGATGCAGGGCATGCCCATGGCCATGGCCTCCAGCAGCTTGTTCTGCAGGCCGGTGCCGATCTGCATCGGCGCCACGAAGATCCGCGCCGACATGTAGCTGGTGCGTATGTCGCGCACCCAGCCGGTGACGGTGATCCGCGGGTCCGCCTCGGCCAGCTGCCGCACCCGGGGGCTGGGGTCCACCCCGCTGATCAACAGCGAGACCCCCGGCCGTTCACGACGCACCAGCGGCAGCACCTTGTGCACCAGGTACAGCACGCTGTCGATGTTCGGCGGGTAGTTCATGTTGCCGGTGAACAGCAGGTCGTGCGTCACCTCGCCGCCGATCGGGTGGAAGTGCGCGGTGTCCACCCCGTTGGGGATCACCGTCATGCGGTGGCGCTCGGGATGGTACAGGTAATCGCGGTCCTGGGCCGAGATGATGATGCGGTGGTCGAACAGGTCGAACATCAGGTTCTCGTAGGCCTGCAGGCGGCGCGTCTCGGTCATCAACAGCGGGCGCAGCAACGGGCTCGAGGTCTCCGTGCGGCGCTCCATGCCCTTGCTCAGGGTGTCCATGTAGTCCAGCGTCTTGGGCATGGTGAGGTGCCAGCGCACGTATTCGGTGGTGCGCACCAGCTGGCACAGCACGTGGTCGGGCTTGAAGCGTTGGATGAGGGCGTCCACACGGCGTTGCGCGGCGGCATGGTGGAAGTAGGCCACCTGGAAGGGGAGGCGGGAGAAGACGGCGGTGATGAGCTTCCAGACGATGCGCCAGCGCGGCAGGTGGATCACTTCCAGGTGGTGGCAGAAGCTGCGCAGGTGTTCCAGATGGGCCTGCTGGATGTGCTGGTCGCTCAGGCAGAGCAGCAGCACCTCGTGGCGCTCGGCCAGGCGTTTCACCAGGTGGTAGGCGCGCAACTTGTCGCCTTTTTCCAGCGGATAGGGCACGCGCGAGAGCAGGACCAGCAGCCTCATGCGCGCTTCAGGCTGCGGAGGAAGGCCACCAGGTCGGCGATGATGCGGCTGTCGCTGTAACGGGCCGCGATGGTGGCGCGGGCGTTGGCGCCGAGGGTGGCCACCAGCCCCGGTTCGTCCAGGGTGCGCGCCATCTGCCGGGCGAAGGCGGCGGGCGTGTCGGCCAGCAGGATGTCATGCCCGTCGGTGACGGCGATGCCCTCGGCCCCGATGGTGGTGCTGATCACGCAGCGCCCCATGGCCATGCCCTCGATGATCTTCACACGCATGCCGCCGCCGCTGTGCAGGGGCACCACCATCACATGGCGGTCGGCGATGTACTGTTCGGCGCTCTTCACGCGCCCCTTCACCTGCAGGCCGGGCAGCTCCAGGTGCAGCAGGTCCTCGGGCATGCGGTTGCCGGCCAGGTGCAGACGGGCCTCGGGATGCCGGGCGATGATCCGCGGCCACACCTCCGCCACCAGCCAGCGCACCCCCTCCAGGTTGGGCTCCCAGTCCATGCTGCCCAGGTGGAAGAACACGGTGCGGCCGCCGGGCAGCGGGCGGTCGTGCTCGGCGGGGTCCACCCCGAAGGGGACCGTGGCCACGGGCGTGCGTGTGCCGTGGGCCTCGAAGTGCGCGGCATCCGCAGGGCTGATGGCGGCCACGCCGTCCACCCGGTCCAGCACGGCCATCTCGTACTCCTTCAACTGCCGGGCAAGGAAGCGGCGGTATGGGCGTTTGATGGGGTTGCGCTCACCGCTGGCGATGCGCTCCTGCAGCACGTGCTCCAGGTTGTGGGAGCGCAGCACCACCCGGGCGTCCGAATAGCGGCGGATGGTGGCGATGTAGGGGGTCATGAACAGGCTCTCGAGCAGCACCACGTCGAAGGCCTGCGCGCTCAGCACACGGATCAGCGCGATGTCCATGTCCGGGGAGAAGAACCGGCTGATGTTGTAGTTGTCCGCCGTGATCAGGTCGGTGAAGGCGTCCACCACGTTGAGGCGTGTGTCCACGAACACGCCCTGCACGCCGGTGGCCTCCACATAGTCCGCCGGCAGCGCGTCGGGGTCGAAGGGGTGCTTGGGGGTGTGGATGCACAGCACCTTCACGGCGTGCCCGTCCGCCAGCAGACCACGCGTGAGGTTGTGCATGGCCTTGCTGCCGCCGTCGATGGGCGGGAAGGGGGGCTTATGGCACAGTTGAAGGATACGCATCGCGCCGTCCGCGCAACAGGGACCGGAGCCGGTCCCAGCCGCGATAATAGGCATCGCGGTCCAACAGCGGGCTGTCGGTGGCCGCCTTCCAGGTGAGCCAGAGCCCGATGGGCAGCAGCACCAAGGTGCTGATCCACATGCCGGGCCAGGCCGGCAGTTTCAGGCTGATGACGAGCTTCTCGGTGCTGAAGGAGACGATGTGGAAGATCAGGAAGAAGACGATGGCGAACACCGTGGGCAGGCCCATGCCGCCTTTGCGGATGATGGCGCCCAGCGGCGCGCCGATGAAGAAGAAGATCAGGCAGGCTACGGCGAGCATGGGCTTGCGGTGCCATTCCACCTGGTGCCGGGCGATCTGTTCGCGGGCGGCGGTGCGCTCCTCTTCGGTGCGTTCCAGGAAGGTCATGGTGGCACGCGCCATGTCGATGGCCTGGTCGTACAGGGCCGCGGCCTGCGGGGCGTTCCCGCCGGCCGCCCTGGCCGTGGCGGCGCCCGGTGCATGGCCGCGCAACGGGCGGAAGGCGTTGTGCAGGTAGCCTTCCTGCATGACCTTGCGCTCGGCGTACGCCGCGGCCAGCGAGTCCTCCGTGCGCGACAGCTGTCCGATGGTCTGCATCTTGTAGTTGTCCCGGAACAGGTCCTCGTCGGTGCGCTTCAGGCCCAGACCGCTGAGGTCCAGCCGCAGCACATCCGTGGCGAAGGTGCCATGCACCATGGCTTCCGTGTGTCCCTTGCCGCCCGAGGGGTCGCGTGCATCGTAGAAGTGGCCGTCGCGCAGGGTGAGCAGCAGGCTGCCGCCGTCGGCGCTGCGCTGCATGGTGCCGCTGCGCGCACGCACCACGGTGCGGTTGCCCTGGAAGGGATCGCGATGGTCGTAGATGAGGACATCGCCCAGGGTTCCGTCATCGGCCTTGTCGCGCACGCGGATGCTCAGCCCGTCGATGCCGTTGTAGAACACACCCGGGCGCAGGTTCATGGCCGGCTTCTTGCGCGTCACATCCCACAGCAGGCTGTGGAAACGCAGGTTGGCCACCGGCAGCACGTTGTTGCTGAAGAGGAAGGAGAGGCCCGAGAGCAGCAGCACCACCACGAACAGGGGGCGCAGGATGCGGAACAGGTGCAGGCCCGCCGAACGCATCGGCACCAGTTCGCTGTTCTCGCCCAGGCCGCCCATGGTCATGATCGAGCTGAGCAGGACCGCCAGCGGGAGGGCCAGCGGGACGAAGCTCGCGGTGGCGTACACCAGCAGCTCGGTGATGGTGTGCCACGGCAGGCCCTTGCCCATCAGGTCGTCCACGTACTTCCACAGGAACTGCATGCTCAGGATGAAGAGCACGATGCCGAAGGTGACCGCCAACGGGCCCAGGTAGGCCGCGATGATCATGCGGTGCAGGCGCTTCATCGGCAGGGGGTGCGGCAGTGCCGCCGGGCGCAAAGGTACCGGCCTCAGGAGCCGATCACCCGCATGAGATGGGCCACCTGCGAGGCCCAGAGCTGGCGTGCACGCTCCAGGTCCTGCGGCCAGGCGTGGTCGGTCACCACCAAGGCCACATCATTCGTCATGGGGTCGATGCGGATGCGCAGTTCGAAGAAGGCGCCGGGGTCCTCGTCGTCGATCCAGCGGAAACGCATCAACTCTCCCGTCCGGCGGCCGATGCACAGGGCCTTCTGCACCTCGCCGTCCCACTCGAAGGCGTATTCGTCGCCCCGCACGTTCACGTCGTCGCAGAACCACTCGCTGAAACCGCTGGGCGTGCTGATCAGCTCGAAGAGCACGTTGGGCGTCGAGCGCATGTAGAACTCGGCCTGGTACCGTTCCTTCAACGCGCGGCGCAGGGGGCGCACCGGATGGGCGGCGGGTTCCACGCCCATCATCACGGCATGCACCGGTGCGGGCGGTGGTTTGCGGGCGGGCGGCGCCGGCTTGGGCGGTGCGGGCGGTGTGCTCGGTGCTGCGGCCACCTTCGGTCCCGTGGGTGCTGCGGTCGGCTTGCCGGGTTGGTCGACCGGGGGCGCAGGCTTCTTCACCACCCGTTCCGCCGGTGCAGGCTTCACGGGGCGGGGCGGTGTCTTGGCGATGGGCTGCTTCGGCCGTGCCTGGGCCTTGACCTTCGGCGGGGTGCTTTTGGCAGGCGGGGGAGCGGGTTTGCGTGCCGCAGCGGTGCGTGCCGGCGGTTTGGCGTGTGGCTTGATCTTGCCTGTCGGCCGCGTCGGCCTGGTCCGTCCGGTCGGCTTGGCGGCCGGCCGGGTCGCGGTGCGGCGTGCCGGTCCTTTCGCGGCCGATGCGGCCCTTCGCGCTCCGGGTGCGGCTTTCACCGGGGAGGGCTTGCGCTTCAAAGGGGCTGTACGTCCGGCCGGTGTTCCTTTCCGCGGCGTTGGCGTGCCCGCTTTCTTCGCCTTGTTCGGAACGGCCTTGCGCACCGCGGACCTGGGCGGGGAGGAGCGCTTGGCGGCCTGTGCGCGCACCGCCGGTTTCCGCACCGTCTCCTTGCGCCGGGCGGGTCGGCTCCCTTTGCGTGCTTGGGCGGTCCGTGCGGTCACGGACCTTGCCGCGGTGTGCTTGCGGGCCTTGGCCTTCCGGGGCGGGGCCTTCCCCTTCCGTGGTGCGGCGGACCGCGCCGGACGCGCCGCCTTTTTCGTGGCGGACGCGCGTTCGCGGCGCGAAGCCTTTGCGCTGGTGCGGGACTTGGCCATGGTCCGGGCAAGGTAGAAATTCCTTTCGCCTGTGCAAGGATCCCCGTCATCCCCGGGCTCCAACGCCGGGAGCCCGCGATGGGCGCGACAGTTCGTTGTGGAACGATGTGGCGACCCCCGGGCTGCTATATTTGCCGCCCCTTTCGCCCGGATGCGGGTGCGAAGGGCATGAGGATGGCGCGGTAGCTCAGCTGGTCAGAGCGCAGGATTCATAATCCTGAGGTCGAGAGTTCAAGTCTCTCCCGCGCTACGAAGCCCCCTTCACCGGGGGCTTTTTCGCACGCATGAGGACCCGGTCCACCAACCCCGCCCGCTTCGCCATGCTCCTGCTGCTGTTGACGGGCTGCGCCGGTGGGGAGCAGGATTTCAAGGAGACCGGGGCCTACAAGGGCGTGCAGGCGGCAATGGCGGCCCAGGAGGCGGCCTGGGACCGGGGCGACGTGCGCGGCTTCATGGCCGCCTATGCCGAGGACGCCTGTTTCATCACCGCCAAGGAGCGCACCTGCGGGCGCGAGGAGGTGACCCGGCGCTACCTGCGCAGCTATCCGGACCAGGCGGCCATGGGCGACCTGCGCTTCGGGATCGGCGAGGTACTGGCCGTGGGCGCCGACCATGCGTGGTGCACCGGCACCTGGACCCTGGTGCGGCGGGCCGATACGCTGAGCGGTGGGTTCAGCCTGCTTTGGCGCAAGGGCCCGGACGGCTGGCTGGTGCTGCGTGACCACACCTACTGAGCCGCTACTTTCGCCGGCATGTCCGCGTCGGTGGCCATCCTGCTTCTCACCGTGCTGGTGTCGCTCATCGCCTTCAGCGACCGGCGGGTCTTCGATGCGCTGGCCTTCGAGCCCTTCGTGGTGGCGGCCCGGAAGGACCACCACCGCTTCCTTACGCATGCGTTGGTCCATGCCGACTGGCCGCACCTCCTGGTGAACATGTTCGTGCTCCACGGCTTCGCGCCGTTCGTGGAGGGCTACCTCACGGGGCTCACCCCGCTGCCGGGGTCCTGGCTCCTGGTGCTGTTGTACGCGTCGGCGGCCGTGGTGGCCTGCATCCCCGGCTACCGGCGGCACCGGCATGATCCGGGCTACCGTGCGGTGGGCGCCAGCGGGGCCGTCTCGGCGGTGCTCTTCGCCCACATCCTGATCATGCCCACCGCGAAGGTGGGTCTGTTCCTGCTGCCGATCGGCCTGCCCTCGGCGGTGTTCGGCGTCCTGTACCTGATCTACGAGGGCACCATGCACCGGCGCGGCGGCGACAACGTGGCGCACGACGCGCACCTGATGGGCGCGATCCACGGCGTGCTCTTCATGGTCGTGCTGCGGCCCTCCCTGGTGCCGGCCTTCTTCGGCGCCATCACCGACCTGCTGCCCGGATGAAGCTGCGACCCGCCCTTTTCCTGGACCGGGACGGCGTGGTGAACCGCGAGCGTGGGGAACACACCTGGCGTCCGGAGGACTTCGAGGTGCTGCCCGATGTGGCCGGCGTGGTGGCCTCCTTCAACCGCAGGGGCTGGGCCGTGGTGGTGGTGAGCAACCAGAGCGGCATCGGCCTGGGCCTGTACACCGCGGCCGATGTGGAACGCCTGCACCATTACCTTCACGACCATCTCCGCAAGCACGGGGCCCGCATGGACGATATCCTTTACTGCCCGCATCACCCATCGCAGGGGCGCTGTCTCTGCCGCAAGCCCTCGGGCCTGCTTTTGGAACGCGCCATCGCACTGCACGGCATCGACCCCGCACGTTCGGTGATGGTGGGCGATCGCGAGCGCGACATACAGGCCGCAGCGAGCGTGGGTGTGCGCGGGCTGCTGATCCCCTCCAACGCGGGCCTCGGGGCGGCCCTGCAAAACGCCGGCATCCCATGAGCGCCGAACGGTTCGTGGACCTCAACGGGGAACTGATGCGGGCGGACCGGCCCGTGATCACCCTGGACAACCGGGCGTTCCATTATGCCGACGGCCTCTTCGAGAGCATCCGCGTGGTGGGTGGGCGGCCGTGCTTCCTGGACGCGCACTGGGCGCGCCTGGCCGAGGGCTGCAAGGTGCTGCGCATCGAGCTGCCGCCCGGCTTCGACCGCGATGCGTTGGAACGGGCCATCCTACGCCTGGTGGAACGCAATGCGATGCCCAGCGCGCGCTGCAGGCTGACGGTGTACCGCGATGCCCAGGGTCATTACCGGCCCGCAGGCCACCGTGGCGCGTATGCCATCGAACTGCAGCCGATGCAGGAGGGGACCTACACGTTGAACGAGCGGGGCCTGATGGTGGACATCTATCCCGATATGCGCAAGCCGGTGAACGCGCTGGCCGTGCACAAGACGCTCAACTGCCAGTACTACGTGATGGCCTCCCTGTGGAGCGAGTCCCGCGGGCTGGACGACTGCCTGCTGCAGAACGACCGCGGCAACATCATCGAGAGCAGCACGGGCAATCTGTTCATCGTGAGCAACGGGGTGCTCTACACCCCATCGCTGGCCGACGGCTGCCTGGGCGGTGTGATGCGCATGCAGGTGATCAACCTGGCGTTGCACAACGGCATCAAGGTGTACGAATGCTCGCTCAACCCGCAGAACCTGCTGGCGGCCGACGAGCTGTTCTTCACCAACGCGGTGCGCGGGGTGCAGTGGGCGGTCACCTACCGCACCAAGCGCTACGTGCATCGCACGGCACGGCAGGTCACGGAGCTGCTGGCCCGCAGCGTGCTCAGTTGAGGCCGGGGTCCTCCGGGAAGTTGGCCAGGGGTGCGAAGGCGCGGCCCATGGCGCGCAGCGTATCGCCCCACAGGTCCTTCACCTGAGTGTTCATCACGTGTCGCTTGGTGGCCGGCCCCACGATCCACGAGCGCTGCCCGAGCTCCTTCTCGAGCTGCTGCTCGCCCCAGCCGGAGTAGCCAACGAAGAAGCGCACGTGGCGCGACAGGCGCGGGTCGGTGGCCAGCAGGGACCGGAGCTGTTCGAAATCGCCGCCCATGTGCACGCCGTCCAGCACCTCCATGCTGCCCTCCACCCGCGGCCCGAAGGCGTGCAGGTAATACAGGTTACCGCTCTGCACCGGACCACCGATGCTCACGCGCGTGTGGATCGGCGGCATGTTGTCCATCAGGTCGCCGATGTCCATGTCCAGGTAGCGGTTCAGCACGAAGCCGAAGGAGCCCTCCGCATTGTGCTCGCACAGCAGCACCACGGTGCGCCGGAAGTAGGGGTCGGGCAGATAGGGTTCGCTGATCAGCAGCCGGCCCCGTGCGGGCGCCACCGTGCTTTCGGGGTCCAGGTCAAGGAAGTCCTTGGGCATGGCGAACGGAGGTCAAGGTACGGCCGAACGGGTATCTTCGGCGCATCAATCGCGAAGCATGGACAGCGCACGCAAGGTGGGGCAACGTACCGATTACAGCAAGACCGTGCTGTTGGAGGAGGAGGCGGGCAACGACCCCATCGCGCTCTTCGGGCGGTGGTTGCATGCGGCCGAGGAGGACGGGCTGCCGGAGCCGCATGCGATGACGCTGGCGACGGCGGGTTCGTTCAGCATCAGCTGCCGCGTGGTGCTCCTGCGTTCCTTCGACGCGCAGGGCTTCGTGTTCTTCACCAATTACAACAGCCGCAAGGCGATGGACCTGGAGCGCGACCCGCGGGCGGCGCTCTCCTTCTTCTGGCCGCAGCACGAGCGGCAGGTGCGCATCGAGGGCAAGGTGGAGAAGGTGGAAGCGGCGTTGAGCGACGCGTACTTCAAGGAGCGGCCGCGCGAGAGCCAGGTGGGTGCGTGGGCCAGCGATCAGAGCCGGATCGCGGACGACCGTTCGCATGTGGACGAGCGGTACGCACGCTGGACGGAACGGTTCAAGGATGCGGCGGAGGTGCCGCGGCCCCTGCACTGGGGTGGCATGCGTGTGCGGCCCGTGCGGATCGAGTTCTGGCAGGGAAGGCCCAGCCGGTTGCACGACCGCATCGTCTTCGAGCATTTCACCGACGGGTCGTGGAGCCGGATCCGGCTTCAACCCTGAACGGGCGGCGGTATTAAAAGACGAAGCCCCCCGCGATGCGGAGGGCTTCCGTTCCCGATGCGGGTCACTTCTTCGGGGCGGCCTTCTTGGCGGCGGCCTTCTTCGGGGCGGCCTTCTTGGCGGCGGCCTTTTTCGGAGCGGCCTTCTTGGCGGCGGCCTTCTTGGCCGGGCTCGCCTTGGCCCCGGTGGAAGCCGCCGTGGCCTTGGCACGAACGCTTGCGCGCACCTTGCGTTTGCTCGGCCGCGACTTGCCGCGGCTGCCCGCCCGGCGCTTGCCTTTCTTGGAACGGATATCGCCTTTGCCCATGCTGCGTGTTTTGGATGTTCCTCACAAAGGACCGGCATCCCGGGCCCGTGTCCAGGTCACGCACGACCGCACTTCTCCACGCGGCGCTGTTCATACCGGCCGGTCGTTGGCCCCTTCTCCGAATGCGAACGCGGTGTTCCCTACGGCGCTCCGGTGCGCAGCCGCTGCTCGATGGCCGTCGCGTCGTGCAGCGCCGCACGTGTCCACTGCAACTTCAGCGCGGTGATCGTGGCCTCGTCCGGCTGCCAGGCCACCGTGCTCCTGCGCAGGCGTGTCATCACAGTATAGAGCACGATGGCGGCGGAGACCGAGATGTTGTAGCTCTCGGTGAAGCCGTGCATGGGGATGCGCAGCGTGCCGTCGCAGGACCCCAGCAGCGTGTCGCTCAGCCCATGCAGCTCGGTGCCGAAGCAGAAGGCGATGGGCCTGTCGATCGGCACATCCTCCGGGGTCCAGGCCTCGGCGTGCGGTGTGGTGGCCACGATGCGATGCCCCGAGGCGCGCAGGGCCCCGATGCAGGCCAGGGCGCCGTCGGGGCCTGCGTAGCGATGCACGGTGGCCCATTTGTCGCTGCCCAGGGCGATCTCCTTGTTCGCGGTGAAACGGTTGTGCGCCTCGATGGCGTGCACCTCCTGGATGCCGAGCAGGTCGCAGGTGCGCAGCACGGCGCTGGCGTTGTGCGCCTGGTACAGGTCCTCGAGCACCACGGTCACATGCCTGGTGCGTTGCGGCGCCAGGCGGTCGAACAACGCCCGCTTGTGCGGGGTGATGAAGGCGCCCAACCGGTCGAGCAGTTCGCGGTCGTCCATGGTGCAAAAGAAAAGGGTCCCTCCGTGGAGGGACCCTTTTGCAGGAGCGGTGGTGCTTACTTCACCTTGTTGGAGAGGTCGGCACCGGCCTTGAACTTCACGACCTTCTTGGCCGCGATCTTGATCTCCTTGCCCGTCTGGGGGTTGCGGCCCTTGCGAGCGGCGCGCTTGGAGATCGAGAAAGTCCCGAAGCCCACGAGGGCCACACGGTCGCCCTTCTTGAGGGCCTTGGTGGTGTTGTTCACGAAGGCGTCCAGGGCACGCTTGGCGTCAGCCTTGGAGATCTTCGCTTCGGCGGCGATCGACTCGATCAGTTCAGCTTTGTTCAATCCCATGTTCGTTGAGGGTTTTGGGTGAGTGTTTGTGTGAACTCGTCGCAAAAGTATTCGGAGACCCGCGTCTGTCAAGGGTTTCCGGGCGGGTCCTCGGAAAATGTTGAAAAATCAGGGGTTTTGTTGATAAGTGCGTCTGTATCCCGCCCCCAGTAAGGGTTTGCGGAGGAGGGGGGTGTGCCGAAAATGTCCATCCGTTGACCCAACGATTTTTCCGCGCGGGGGCACGGCCCGGTCATTGCAGGCGGATGGAACCCCGCAAACCCGCGCGGAATGCGGGCCCGGACATGCGTCGGCGTCCTTCGGGCTGCACCTCCAGCAGGCGTAGTGCACCATCGCCGCAATACACCAGCAGGCCGTCGGGATCGGGATGCACGGTGCCCGGCCGGGCCTGGCCGGCGGTCTCCACGCGTTCGGTGCGCAGCACCTTGAAGTGTTCGGTGCCGCCATCGTCGCGCACCAGTTCGGTCCACGCGCCGGGCAGTGGGGAAAGGCCGCGCACGTGGTCGTGCACCGCCGCGGCCGGTCGCGACCAATCGATGCGGCAGTTGGCGGGTGTGAGCTTGGGTGCCTGGCGCAAGGCGGCGCCTGAGTCCAGTGTGCTCTGGGGGCGTGGTTCCAGGCGGCCCTCACCCAGGTCCAGCACGGTGCGTGTGAGCAGGGAGGCGCCCAGGGTGGCCATGCGGTCGTGCAATTCACCGGCGGTCTCGTCGGGGCCGATGGGCAGGGTCTCTTGCAGGAGCACGTCGCCGGTGTCGATGGCTTGTTGCAGCAGGAAGGTGGTGAGGCCGGTGCGGGGTTCGCCATGCATCACGGCCCAGTTGATCGGCGCGGCGCCGCGGTACTGGGGCAGGAGGGAGGCATGCAGGTTGATGGTGCCGAGCTGAGGCATGCGCCACACGACCTCGGGCAGCATGCGGAAGGCCACCACCACGAACAGGTCGGCGCCGCAGGCGCGCAGGTCGTCCAGGAAACCGGCCTCGCGCAGACGCTCGGGCTGCAGCAGGGGCAGGCCCAGACGCAGCGCCGCCTCCTTCACGGCCGATGGGCGCAGCTGCCGGCCCCGGCCCGCGGGCCGGTCGGGGGCGGTGACCACGGCGGCGATGGGGATGCCTGCGGCGTGCAGCGTTCCCAGGGAGGTGACGGCGAAGGGCGGGGTGCCCAGGAACACGATGCGTGGTGCGCTCATGGCGCGAAGGTCATCACGGAAGATGGATGCGGAAACGGTAGGGCAACAGCGCGTCGGGCCCGGCATAGTCCACGCCGATGCGCGGACCGGTACGGACCGTCGCCGGGTCGATGATGCGGCCTTCGTCGGCGATCCAGATGCGGTCCCCGAGCAGGTCGGTGCCGTCGTGCGTGCGCCGGATGCCCAGTGCCTGGGCGGCGGTGCCTGGCCCGTCGGTGGCGGCCCCCGGCCGGCCCCGCCGCCGGTCGGCCGCACTGCGGCCTTCCAGCACCTGCACGCCACGCACAAGCACGGCATGGGGCACACCCTCGGCGTGGGTCACGATGTTGAAGAGGTGATGGATGCCGTAGCAGATGTACACATAGGCCGTTCCTCCCCGGGCGTAAAGGCATTCGTTGCGGGCGGTGCGCCGGCCGTTGAAGGCGTGCGAAGCGCGGTCGTTCACACCGGCATAGGCCTCCGTCTCGGTGATGGCCGCGGCCACATGGCTTCCGCCGATGCGGGTGTGCACCACCATGCCGAGGAGCTCGCGCGCGATGGCCACCACGTCAGTGCGCTCGTAGAAGTCCCGGTCCAGGCGCATGCTTCAGGTCTCGCTCCGCACCCAGCGCAGCAGCTCCGCATCGGGGCCGTCCACGGCCAGGGTGGCCTCGGCGGTGGGGAGGGACCGGCAGCGGTCGCAGCGTCCACAGGGCCTGGGATCGGGCTCACCGAAGTACGTCAGCAGTCCCGCCTCGCGGCATCCGGCGGTTGAGGCGGACCAGGCCACCATGGCCTTGGCGCGCTCCAGGGCGCCATGCAGGCGCAGGTCGAGCGCCTCGGGTTCGAGGGTGAGGCGCATCGCGTCGCGTCGCGGTGTCATCAGGGTCACCAGCGGATCGTCGGTGCGGGGCGCGTAACGGAGCACGTCCATGCGCTGCAGTTCGCGCAGGCCATCGCGCACGGCGTTGGTGGAGGTGGCGAGCAGCTGGGCGATCCGTTCCTCCTCGATCGACGCCGGTGCCTCGAAGAGCCCGCCGTACGAACGGAGCATGACCTCCAGCAGCGGACCCAGCCGGTTGTCGTGCAGGCGGAGGTCGTGCACGGTGGAAGGGCTGCAGATGAGCAGCGCCCGGGACGGGGTGTGCACCCCTTCGCTGAGCACGAGGTCGCCGTTGAGCTCCAAGGCTTTCAAGGCGCCGAGCACGGTGGTGGGCCGCAGGCCGCAGCGGTGCGCGAGGTCGCGCAGGTCCAGGGCGTAAGCTTCGTGCAGGCCGCTTCCCAGGGCGATGCGGTGACCGTCGGCGAAGGCCTGGTAGGTGCGGCGCACCTCGGCGGTGGTGGGATAACCGTCCTGTACGCGCTGGAGAAGGCGGGGGGCATCGCCATCGTCGAGCAGCAGAAAGGCATAGGAGGGCGCGCCGTCGCGTCCCGCTCGGCCGGCCTCCTGATAGTAGCTCTCCAGATCGGGCGGCGGTCCCAGGTGCACCACGGCGCGCACATCGCCCTTGTCGATGCCCATGCCGAAGGCGTTGGTGGCGGCCACATAGCGCAGGCGGCCTTCCTGCCAGTCGCGCTGCACCCGCAGGCGGTCGGCGTGGGCCATGCCGGCATGGTAGGCATCGGCGGCCACGCCCATGTTGCGCAGCACGGAGGCCATTTCCACCGTGCCGCGCCGGTCGCGCATGTACACGATGCCCGATCCCGGGACACGTTCGGTGATGCGGCGGAGCCTGGCGAGCTTGTCCTCGCCGCGGCTGCACCAGAAGGTGAGCTCCTCGCGGTGGAAGGGCGAGCGCAACAGGTTGGGTGCGCGGAAGCCGAGGCGCTGTTGGATGTCGTCGGCCACGGCCGGCGTGGCGGTGGCCGTGAGGGCCACGATGGGCGCCTGGGGAATGGTCTCGCGCAGCACGGGGATGCGCATATACGCCGGCCGGAAGTCGTAGCCCCACTGGGCGATGCAGTGCGCCTCGTCCACGGCGATGAGCTTCACGGGCATGCGGGGCAACCTGCCGCGGAAGGCGTCGGTGCCGAGGCGTTCGGGCGAGACGTACAGCAGCCGCAGCAGGCCCAGCGCGGCGTCCTCCAGCACGTTGTCGATCTCGAAGGCGGCCATGCCGCTCATCACCGCGTTGGCCGGGATGCCGCGTCGGCGTGCGTGGTCCACCTGGTCGCGCATCAGGGCGATCAGCGGGCTCACCACGATGGTGAGGCCGCCCAGGGCCAGCGCCGGCAGCTGGTAGCAGAGGCTCTTGCCGGCACCGGTGGGCAGCAGGGCCAGGGTGTCGCGGCCCTCCAGCACCGCACGGATCACCTGTTCCTGCAGCGGGCGGAAGCGGTCGTACCCCCAATGCCTGCGCAGCAGGTCGTGCAGGTCGTGCGGCGGCGCGGGCTCGCCGGCGAGGGCGCCGCCGCCATGGGGGATGGTTACCTTTGGACGCATCAACGCACCGTGCTGCATGATCACCACCGGGCAAAAGATAGCCATCCACCGCACCGCGGCATCGCGCCTGCCGGACACCGACCTGGGCCATGTGAAGTTCGGCCGGGTGTTCACCGACCACATGTTCGTGATGGACTTCCGGGACGGCCGGTGGCAGGAGGCGCGCATCACCCCTTTCGCCGACCTGACGATGAGCCCGGCGGCGCTGGTGCTGCATTACGGGCAGACCATCTTCGAGGGCCTCAAGGCGTACCGCACGCCGCGTGGGGTGGAGCTGTTCCGGCCACAGGCCAACATCGCCCGCATGAACCGCAGCGCGCATCGCATGTGCATGCCGCAGCTGCCGGAGGACCTGTTCCTGGAGGCCATGCGGGAACTGGTGCGGATGGACCAGGACTGGCTCCCGGAGGGCGATGACGCCGCGTTGTACCTGCGCCCGGTGATGTTCGCCACCGATGAGTACATCGGCGTGAAGCCCAGCGACGGGTACCGCTTCATCATCTTTCTGTGCCCGGTGCGCGGCTACTACAACGAGCCGGTGCGGGTGAAGATCGAGACGGAATACGGCCGGGCCTTCCCGGGCGGCACGGGTGAGGCGAAGTGCGGCGGCAACTACGCGGGTGCGCTGTATCCGGCCAAGTTGGGGCAGGACCAGGGCTACCACCAGCTCATCTGGACCGATGGGCTTACGCACCAGTACATCGAGGAGAGCGGTACGATGAACGTGTTCTTCAACATCGAAGGCACGCTGATCACCCCGGCCCTGGACGGCACCATCCTGCACGGCATCACCCGGGACAGCATCCTGCGGATCGCGCGCGACGAGGGCATCCGTGTGGAGGAGCGGCGTGTGAGCGTGGAGGAGGTGGTGAGCGCCGCGCGGAACGGCCGGCTGCGATCGGCCTTCGGTGCCGGCACTGCGGCGACCATCGCCAACATCGCCTCCATCGCCTACGGCGACGAGGAGTTCGAGTTGCCGGAAGTGGCCGTGCGCAAACTGGCCAACCTGGTGGGGCAGCGGCTCGACGCGATCCGTCGTGGCCAGGTGGACGACCCCTACGGTTGGATGGTGCCGGTGGGCTGACGCGCCGGACTTCAGCCCATTTTCGGGAAGTCCTCCCACAGGAGGCGGCCGCATGCCCGGCCCACGTCGGCCCAGCGTTCCACGTCCAGCTCCAGGCACACGGTGTGGCAGGTGGCCATCTCGCCGGTGGCGCGGCACAGTGCGTGGGCGAAGGTGCTGATGCCCGGGTTGTGGCCGAAGAGCATCACGTTGGGGGCGGCATCGGGCAGCGCCTGCACGATGTCCAACAGCGTGTCCTCGTCGGCGTGGTAGGCGTTGGGCACGGGCACGATATCGGCTTCCGGGATGCCCAGCGTGGCGGCGAAGACCTGGGCGGTGCGCCAGGCCCTGCGGGCGGTGCTGCTCACCAGCAGGGGGGCGGGCATGCCGCGGCGGGCGAACCGTTGCGCCATGGCCGGTGCGTCGCGTTCGCCGCGGGCGTTGAGGGGACGGTCGAAGTCGCGTTGCTCCGGATGGTCCCAGCTGCTCTTGGCGTGCCGGGTGAGCAGAAGCGTGCGCATGGCCGCGGAAGGGTCAATGCGCGTGGTAGCGCTTCAGCCCCTCCACCAGGCCGTTGAGCAGCAGCGTATGGTCCATGCTGGGGCGCAGGTGCACCTGCACGGCGTGGGCATCGCTGAACTGCGTGCTGCGGCGGCCGGCCTTGCTGATGGTGAGGTGCAGCGTGTCCGGGTAGTCGCCGGTGAAGTGAAGGTCCAGCGGTTCGCCACCGGCCATGCGCAGCACGTAGTGGGGGTAGTGGTTCACGGGGTCCTTCCAGGAGTCGTCCTCCTCCAGCACATGACCCTGCTCACGCAGGTCGTCGGCCCATTGGTCCATGACGAAGAGGAGCACATCCTCCACGAAGACCTCGGGGTCGGTGGGGAGTTGGTGCTGGCGGTGGTCGACGGGGGCCAGCAGGCGCGAACGCGTGCGGCGCAGGGTGGTGGACAGGTCGTCCAGTTGTGCGGTGAAGGTCATCACTTCTTGTCCTCGACAGGTTCTTCCGGGGGCAAACTAGGCCCGCACGGCAATATGGGGAATGAGCTGCGACACGTTTTTATGCACGATCCGACGCTCGATCCCCTGACGCTCAACCGGTGGGGCTGTGGATGAACGGCTCACACACCCGCGCTGCACCGGCAAGCGATGGCGGGGGCAGCACGTGGACGGGGTCTTCCCGTCGAACCCGATCCGTCCTGTCACGGAGGGATCGATCACCTGAGGCTTGCCGGCTTCAGTTGAGCCGTCGGCTCAGGAGATCAACGCCGTGATGCGCGTCACCACCTGTCGATATTTGGTGTCACTCACCTTCCCGGCTACCGTGCGAATGATCCGCCGATCCGGAGTGAAGATCTTGTTCGGTCTGATGTGGCTGGGGATCGGCAGGCGGCCTGTATCGAAGTCTGTTTCTGAGAGTGGCACCTCAAGTCCGTCCCGTTTGGACTGGCTGGTGATCTGGCACAAAATGATGTCGTCTCCACCCCAGTCGGCGACAACGAGCGTCGGACGCCGTTTGCTGCCGCTCAGATCCGAGAATGGGAAGGGGATGACGACCACATCGCCCTTCATAGCCCCGCCCACGCTTGGTCTTCCTCTTCGCCCTCCCAATCCTTGCTCAGGCTTGGTTCGCTGGCGATGGTCAGCGCTGCGGTGTCCTCCAATAGTTCTTTCAACAGCACCTTTTACTCCTGGGTGGAGCACTGCCGCACCAAGGCTAGGATCTGGCTGATGGAGACCGGAAGGTTGTGCTCGGAGGCGTGCATGAGTACACGAAGATAATGCGAGGGGCACGCCCCGAACACACAAGGCCCCTTGCGGAGCCCTGTGTTCATGCTGTACAGTGACGGTTACGCGCTCGCCTTTTCCTTCTTCCCTTTGCTCGTGCCGTTCCCGTTCTTCTCCCGCTCGGCGATCGGCTTGCGGAATTCGATCCGGCAGCCGAACAAGAACAGACTCTCCGTAGCGAGGTCTTGCTTCAAGGACAAGCGCAATGATCGATACCCTTCACCTACTTGACCCGCCGTATCCAGACTGCCAGCCGCTCGCGGATCTGCTGCAGTGTGTCCGGGTCGATGGTGCCGATCAGGCCTTCGATTCAGGTAACGGGCACCACGTACGCATGACCAAGTCGGATGACGCCGGGGAATCCTAGCCGTGCCATATCGAACGAAGGATGCCCACGGTCGATCACGATGTCCAGGTCCGGCACGGCCAGCCCAAGGCTGCCGCTGATACCCACGACCAACCAGTCGCCGAAGGGAGGGAAGGCAGCAACGAGCACGGCAGGGCGTGGCTTGTGTTGCCCATCGCTCTGTGGCAGGGCCACGCGCACCACGTCACCGGCCTTCACTTGCCGTATTCCGGGTTGGGTTCGAGCAAGGTGATGCCGCTGATGTCCGGCTCGCTCATACCGTAGGCACGTTCCAGGCCTGCGGAGGAAAGGCGCTGCCAGAATGCGCGGTCGGCTTCATCAGACCCCGGGCCGATCCGTGATGTGATGGCCTCACGCTCCTCGTTGGTCAACGACGCCTGGCCGCTCTTGCCTTGCAGCAGTTTCTTGAAACCCCACAACGCATTCAGCAGGCCCCGGTCGTCCAGCTTGCTGATCCAGGCGATCAGTTCGTTCCGCAGGCTTTCGGTGCTCATGGCATAGCGAAGGTACGCTAGCACGGGACGTCACACCCCGGCCTTTTCCCTCTTCCCCTTGCTTGCGCCGTTCCCGTTCTGCTCCTTCTCATCGATCGGCTTCCGCAGCACAGCCTGCCCCGCCTTAGCGGGGATCTTCCCGTCGAACACGACCTGTCCCGCCCCAGCGGGATCGATCACCTGCGGCTTGCCGGCCTCCAATGTGCCGGCGATGATCGGCGCTACTCAGCTCGTTGAGCAGTTCCTTCTGGATCATGCGCTATGGGGCGTGCGCCGATCCCGCTACGGCGGGACAGGATCTGCGAGTCGGAACCGGTGCTGCTGATCCCGTCTTGTCAGGGTGCGTTGGAACAGGACACCACCGGGCGCTATGACGCGACAGGCTTCTTCGCCTTCCCGTTCTTCTCCCGCTCCGCGATCGGTTTTCGCACCACGATCTTCCCATCGAACACGTCGATGACCTGTTCAACGCCCTGCTCCAAGGTGCCACCGATGATCTGGCGGCTCATCTCGTTCAACAGTTCTTTCTGGATGAGGCGCTTGATCGGCCGCGCGCCGAACTGCGGGTCGAAACCAGCGGAGCCGATGTGTTCGATGAGTTCTTCGCTCGGGATGAGCAGGTAGCCTTTCTCTTCGAGGCGGGCGAGCAGCAGGTGCAGTTGCAGTTTCACGATCTCGCGCACATCCTTCTGGCTCAGCGGGCGGAACATGATCAGCTCGTCCACGCGGTTGAGGAACTCGGGGCGCACGGTCTTGCGCAGCAGGTCCATCACCTCGCTGCGGGTCTTCTCCACCACGGCATCCACATCCTTGTGCTCCAGGTTCTCGAAGTTCTCCTGGATGATGTGCGAGCCGATGTTGCTCGTCATGATGATGATGGTGTTCTTGAAGTTCACCACGCGGCCCTTGTTGTCGGTGAGGCGGCCGTCGTCGAGCACCTGCAGCAGGATGTTCCACACGTCGGGGTGGGCCTTCTCGATCTCGTCCAACAGCACCACGCTGTACGGCTTGCGGCGCACGGCCTCGGTGAGCTGGCCGCCCTCGTCGTAGCCCACGTAGCCGGGAGGCGCGCCCACGAGGCGCGAGACGCTGTGGCGCTCCTGGTACTCGCTCATGTCGATGCGCGTCATGGCGTGCTCGTCGTTGAAGAGCACCTCGCTGAGCGCCTTGGCGAGCTCGGTCTTACCCACGCCCGTGGTACCGAGGAAGATGAATGAACCGATGGGGCGCTTCTCATCGCCCATGCCGGCGCGGCTGCGGCGCACGGCGTCGGCCACGGCGCGCACGGCCTCGTCCTGGCCGATCACGCGCTTGTGCAGTTCGTCCTCCAGGTGCAGCAACTTGGTGCGTTCGGCCTCCAGCATGCGGGTCACGGGGATGCCCGTCCAGCGGCTCACCACGGCGGCGATCTCCTCCACGTCCACCTCCTCCTTGATCATCTTGCTGTCGGCCTGCACCTTCAGCAGTTCGTCCTTGGCGGTGGCCAGTTCCTTCTCGGTCTCCTGGATGCGGCCGTAGCGGATCTCGGCCACGCGGCCGAAGTCGCCCTCGCGCTCGGCCTGCTGCGCCTGGTGCTTCAGCTCCTCGATCTGGTCCTTGGCGCTGTTGATGCGTTCCACCAGCTGGCGCTCGCTCTCCCAGCGGGCCTTGAAGCCGTCGCGCCGGCCGCCCAGCTCGGCCAGTTCCTTGTTGATCTCGGCCAGTTTGGCATCGTCGTTCTCGCGCTTGATGGCCTCGCGCTCGATCTCCAGCTGCATGATGCGGCGGTCGATCTCGTCCAGCTCCTCGGGCTTGGAGTTGATCTCCATGCGCAGTTTGCTGGCGGCCTCGTCGATCAGGTCGATGGCCTTGTCCGGCAGGAAACGGTCGGCGATGTAGCGCGTGCTCAGCTCCACGGCGGCGATGATCGCGGCATCCTTGATCAGCACCTTGTGGTGGCTCTCGTACTTCTCCTTCAGGCCGCGCAGGATGGAGATGGCGTCCTCGCGCGAGGGCTCATCCACCATCACCTTCTGGAAGCGGCGCTCCAAGGCCTTGTCCTTCTCGAAGTACTTCTGGTACTCGTTCAGCGTGGTGGCGCCGATGCTGCGCAGCTCGCCGCGGGCCAGGGCGGGCTTCAGGATGTTGGCGGCGTCCATGGCGCCCTCGCCACCGCCCGCGCCCACCAGGGTGTGTATCTCGTCGATGAAGAGGATGATCCGGCCTTCGCTGGCGATCACCTCCTTCACCACGGCCTTCAGGCGCTCCTCGAACTCGCCCTTGTACTTGGCGCCGGCGATCAGCGCGGCGATGTCGAGCGCATACACCTGCTTGCCCTGCAGGTCCTCGGGGATGTCGCCGCTCACCACGCGCTGCGCGATGCCCTCGGCAATGGCGGTCTTACCCACGCCGGGCTCGCCGATCAGGATCGGGTTGTTCTTGGTGCGGCGGCTCAGGATCTGCAGCACGCGGCGGATCTCCTCGTCGCGGCCGATCACGGGGTCCAGCTTGTTGTCCTTGGCCAGCTGGTTCAGGTTCTTGGCGTACTTGTTCAGGGCGTTGTAGGTCTCCTCCTGGCTCTGGCTGGTCACCTTGCTGCCCTTGCGCAGTTCCTTGATGGCGGCCACCAGGTCCTTCTTGCTCACGCCGCTGTCCTTCAGCAGTTGGCTCACGGTGTCGCCACTGTCCAGGATCCCGATCAGCAGGTGCTCCACGCTGGCATACTCATCACCGAACTCCTTCAGCGCGGCCAGGGCCTTGGTGAGGGCATCGCTGCTGTAACGGGAAAGACTGATCTGCCCGCCGCTCACTTTCGGGTAGCCCTGCACGATGCGGTCCAGCGCCTGCGTCATGGCGGGCACGTTCACGTTGAGCTTCTTCAGCAGGAAGGGCGTCACGTCGGGATCCACCTCCAGGATGCCCTTGAGCAGGTGGCCGTTCTCGAGCATCTGCTGGCCGTATCCCGTGGCGATGGTCTGCGCCTGTTGGATGGCCTGCTGGGAGCGGATGGTGAATTTGTTGAGGTCCATGGGGGTTCGCGTCCGTGTTGGTTCGTCGCCTGTCCAGGGCCATGGGCGCTGATGGCGACGCCCGCTACGCTCAAAGGAAGTTCCGGGACGCTGGCGCTGCCCGGTTGACAGCGCCGGCGCGTGCATTTCTGACGGGATGGCGGTGGGGCGTAAGCCGGACTGCACGATCGTCAGCTTGGGCGCGGTGCGGGTGTGGGCGGCTCTTACCTTCGACTGCGATGGTGAACGGGGGAAAATGGCTGCTGTTGGCGATCGTGTCGGGTCTGTCGATGCGGATGGATGGGCAGACGCATTGGTCGCGCACGGTCGCGTCGCCGAGCGTGGATCACGTTGCGGATGTGGTGGCGGCACCCAACGGTGATCTGTTCATCACCGGGGAGTTCAGCGGGACGGCGACGCTCGGTGGCCAGGTGTTGACGGCAGTGGGTGCGACGGACGTGTTCGTGGCGCGTCTGGGTCCCGCGGGTGATCCGCTCTGGGTGAAGCAGGCGGGCGGGCCTGGGTTGGACCGCGGCTTGCGGCTCGCGTTGGGGGCGAACGGTCGGCTGCTCGTCACTGGCCAGTTCATGGGCACGGCCGAATTCCAAGGGACGCAGCTCAGTTCGATGGGCGGTTCGGTGGACCTCTTCGTGGCGAGCCTGGATGCCACGACCGGCCAGCAGCAGTGGGTGGTGCATGGGGCGGGCCCCACGGGGTACGAGCGCCCCGGGGGCGTGTCGGTGGCCCCCAACGGCGACGTGGTGCTGGTGGGGGAGTTCCGCGACGCGTTCACCTTCAACGGCGGCACGTTCCAGAGCACTCTTGATCCGGGCACCCTGCTGCCGGGCACCGATGTTTTCATCGCAGCGATGACGGCCGCGGGCGCACCGCTGTGGACCAGGCAGGGGGTCGCCCCGGCGGACGACGCGGCGACCGCCGTGGTGCACGATGCAGCGGGGAACGTTCACGTGCTCGGGCAGTTCAGCGACACCATCGTCTTCGACCAGCCCCACTTCAACACCTGGGATGATGCGATCTTCCTGCTGAAGATGGACGGGACCGGGCAGGAGCAGTGGTTCCGGCGTTGCGGTGGGGCGGTGTACAACCGGGGTGCGGACCTGCGCTGGCGGCCGGGGCAGGGGCTGTTCCTGCTGGGCGAGCTGCAGGGCGTGATGAGCTTCGAGGACGGCAGCCCCGACCTGGTGACGGAGCCTGACCCGGAGAGCTATTTCATCCTGCGTGCCGACGACCAGGGCCAGTTCATCGATGCGGTGAGCCGCGGATCGCAGGCCGAAGTGGACCCCGCACGCCTGGTGGTGACCGCGGACACGGTGGCGGTGTACGGCACGTTCGCCTGCCGGTTCGCGGACCTGTCCCAGCCGTACGGTGATGGCGTGTTCCTCGCGGTGGGCACGCCGGACCTGTTCATCGCTCGGCACGGCGCGGCCGACCTGTCGTTCATCGATGCGCAGCAGTTCGGCGGGGTGGGCGGGAAGCGGGCGGGAGGCATCGCCGCGCAGGCCGACGGGCAGCTGGTGTTCACCGGCTCCTTCGACCACCTGCTGGTGTTCCCGGCGAACGGCACCTTCAGCGCATCGCTGTCGTCGCCGGACGCACTGGTGGTATCGCCCCAGCCGCCGGGCTATTGCGGCGACGCGGACTACGGCCGCTATGCGGGGGAGTTGAGCACCGGGCTGCTGGACGGCTTTGTGGCGCGCGGGTTCGTGCGCGGCCGGGCACCCTACGACATCTGGGCGCGCAACGCCGGTCCTTGCGACCGCAGCGCCGGCCCCTTGTGCGTGGGCACCTTCTTGCCGCCCAATGAGCACATGACCGACACGTGTTTCACGGCGCACACGTCCTGCGGACCCTTCTGGCTCGGCATCGACACCACGTTCAGCTATACGACCGAGGACTTCGACGGTTCGTTCGACATCGGTCCGGCGATGCAGTTCCAGTGGAGCACGGGCAGCACGGCGGACAGCACGTACGTGGCCACATCCGGTCCCGTGGCGCTGGCGGCCACCTTCGGCAACGGATGCCTCACCCTGGCCGCCAGCGTCCTCGCCGAGGTGCTGCCGACCCCGGACGCACCGCTGATCACTGATTCGCACGGGTACAACATCACGGCATACCCGGCCAGCACGCTCGTGGAGCTGTGCCCGGGCGACAGTGTGACGCTCACGTGCGACAACTACCAGGGTGGCCCGTGGAGCTACTGGACCAACGGCGGCTCGGTGATCCAGCAGCAGTCCATTGTCACCGATACGGCGGGCCTCTGGGCCTTCCATGTGGAGCTGCCCAACGGTTGCGAGGCGAATAACGCGGTGAACGTGGCCGTGGTGCCGTACGACCCGCTGCCCGCCCTGTCGCTGGCGCTGGAGCACCTGTTCCCGCAGGACCTGGACCACAACGACAGCCTGGTGTTGTGCGGCACGGGCCTGTTGGACCTCGCGCTGGACCTGACGTGGACCGAGAACGGCATGCCCTTCAGCTTCGACCCGGCGTTGAACTACACCCTTTCCACGCTGGGCTTGCTGCAGCTGGCGCTGCAGGACACCAACGACGTGAGCGCGGGGATCTTTCCGCCGCAGCAGAGCGGTTGGTTCGTGCTGGAGACGCGTGTGGTGGTGACCAACCACCCGTGTCCGGACAGCCTGGTCTTCCTGTTCACCGACAGCATCCATCTGGTCTTCGCCGATCCGCCGCCGCCGTCGCTCACGCTGCACGCGCCGCCTTTCCTGTGCCCGGGCGATACGGCCTGGCTGGTGGCCGATTGCCCCACGTGCTTCGACTGGCTCTGGGTGGGCCAGCAATTCCTGAGCCTCGATCAGGACAGCGCCCAGGTGGGGATGACCGGCTACTACGCCGTGCTGGTGACGGCGGTGGACAGCAACGGATGCCCGAGCCAGGCTTACGCCGATGTGTTCCTGGACCCGCCGCCGATCCCCGAGGTGCTGGTGGTGCCCGAGGTGCTGTGCCCGGACAGCGGGGTGACCCTCCTGTGCACGGTGCCCGGCACGTACAGTTGGTACGGTCCCAACGGGGCCTTGCCGGACAGCGGTTTCACCGCCTACGTCACCGACCCCGGATCGTACTACTGCGATGTGCTGACCGACCTGGGGTGCGCGGTGCAATCCCCGCCGGTGGAAGTGCTGCCGTACGCACCGCCCTTCCTGAACCTGCTGCCGGACTCCACCTTGTGCGGACCGATGGACAGCGTGTTGCTGCAGGTGTCCGCCGATGCGGTGACCGACATCGCATGGGGAGCGCCGCTGAGCGGGAACGCCCCCATCCAGGTGGTCCACCAGCCGGGGCTCTACAACGTGCAGGTCACCTCGTGCGGCATCACCACCACGCTGCAGGCGCCCATCGGCCTGGTGCCGCCGGTGGCGCAGCTGCTCACCCCCGGGCCCTACGCGATCTGCCCGGGCGACAGCGTGCCGTTGGCCGTGGTCCCCCTGGGGGGTGGTGCGCTGTGGTGGCCGGGCGGGCTCGTGGGCGACAGCATCTGGGTCACCGCCCCGGGTGCCTGGTTCGCCGTGGTCTTCGATGGCGGCGGCTGCTCGGCGATCTCGGACACGGTGACGGTGAGCGCCGTGACCTTCGACCAACCTGTGACCGCCACCGACACCGCAGGCTGTGTGGGCGATAGTGTGCTGGTGCAGGCCAGCGGCAGCGGGCCGCTCGCATGGTATGCGGACAGCGCCGGCCTGCAGCCGCTCGGCACGGGGGAGGCACTGCCCGTCGTTGTGCCTGCCGGAGGCCTCACCGTGTACGTGGGCCAGGGAGCCCAGGGCTGCATGTCCGAACTCCTGCCCGTGCAGGTGCTGGCCCTGCCGACCCCGTCGGCGCCGGTGCTGGACACGCCGTGGGTCTTTTGCGTGGGCGCCCAGGCCGTGCTCCAGGCCGAAGGCCCTGCAGGCGCCGTCTTTGTGTGGGCCACGCCCGAAGGCGCGGCGAGCGGCCCGGCGGTCACCATCCCGCAGGCGGGCCCGGACAACGTCGGCACGTACAGCTGCACGATCACCGTGGGTGCGTGCACGGGCCCCGCCGCCACGGGCCGGCTGGAGCTGATGCCCGGCAGCATCATCGACTTCGAACCGCTCGTGGGCTGTGCCGGAACGCCGGTCTGGTTGGTGGCCGGCCCGGACCTCAGCGGCATCATGTGGTCCAACGGCGCCGTGGGCGACAGCGTGCTGGTGACCGACCCGGGCACGTACACGATGACGGCATACGGCCCGGACGGTTGCACGGTGAGCGGCACGATGGTGGTGCGCTTCGACCCCTGCGACCTCGTCGTACCAAACGTGTTCAGCCCCAACGGCGACGGCGTCAACGATGCGGTGGTGCTGGATGCTCCGTGGGGCGGCACGCTCACCCTGCAGGTGTTCAACCGCTGGGGGCAGCGGCTGTATGTGGCCAGCGCTCCGCACGTGGCATGGAACGGGCGCAGCGGCCTCAGCGGCGAGCCCGTGCCGGAGGGCACCTACTTCTACATCCTGGAGCTGGTGACCTTCACCGGCGAACGACGCAGCGTACACGGCACCATCCAGCTGTTGCGGTGAGCTTCGGTCCGGCGTGGTGGCGCGAGGATCGCGGGGCTCGACCGCGGACCGGACCTTGTGAACGGCTCGACATGGCCGGCGGCGGTCGTCCACCCCACCGCCCTACCTTCGGCGGCCCATGCGCTTCGTGCTGGTCCTCGCTTCGGTCGTGCTGACGCTTGCCCTCCATGGCCAGGCGCGGTCGTGGCCGGTGGCGGTCTCGGTGTTCAACACGTCCACGGCGGTGCCCTACACCCGGTTCTTCACCACGCCGGTGCATCCGGGCATCCAGGCGGGCACTGAATACGACCATCGTGCACGGGCGCGCTCACGGCTGTTCCAGAGCGCATACCTGAACTATTTCTACCATGGCCACCTCGCCCAGGGCATCGGGCTGGGCACGGAGCTGGGCTATGAGCACCGCGTGTGGCGGGGCCTGGTCGCCGAAACGCGCCTGGGACTTGGCTACACCCACACCTTCACCACCGCCGAGGAGTTCACCTTCGCCAACGGCAGGTACGAACGCAAGGGCGATCGCGGCAACGCACGCTTCACTCCGTCGTTCTCCCTGGACCTGGGCTGGTACCTGCGGCCGGGGGATCGCAATGCACCCAAGCTCTTCCTGCGGTACCAGTCGTGGGTGGAGTACCCGTATTCCCCGGACTTCATCCCGGTCATGACGCACATCAACCTGCACCTTGGCGTGCGGTTCATCATTCAACGGAAAGGAGGCGATGCGTAGGACCGTCCTGTGGCTGGCGTGCGCGTTGGTGCTCGGTGCCTGCCGGAAAGGGGAGGACATCCCGGCCGCGTTCTACGATTGCGCGTTCAGCCACACCGACAGCAGTGCGACGAATCCGGCCGGTGGTGCGTACCAGGCGGTGTTGGACGGCATGGTGTCGGGCGGTGTGGTGGGGGTGACGATGTCCGTGTACCACCCGGGTTCCGGCATGTGGACCGGTGCGGCCGGCATGGCCGACCTGCACAACGGGGTGCCCATGAAGGCGTGTAACATCTCGCGCATGGGTTCCACGGTGAAGACCTTCACGGCCACCACCGTGATGATGCTTGCAGAAGATGGCCTGTTCGACCTCGACGACCGGATCGCCGCGTACCTCAGCGGCGATGTGATCGACCGGATCGAGAACGCGGACCGGGCCACCATCCGGCAGTTGCTCCAGCATTCGAGCGGGATCTACAACTACATCCAGAGCACGGCGTTCCAGACCGCATCGCTCAACGACCTGGTGCGGGAGTGGGAGCCCTACGATCTGCTGGCGTATGCCTACGGCAAGAACGCCTACTTCGAGCCGGGCACCGATGTGCGCTACTCGAACACCGGATACATCATGCTGGGCCTGCTCATCGAGCAGGTCACGGGCAAGCCCTTCGCGCGGGTCTTCGAGGAGCGGATCTTCCAGCCGCTGGGCCTCACCATGACGCGCTTCGCGGGTGCGGACCCGGTGCCGGACGGCATCGTGCGGGGCTATGTGGACCTGTACAGCAACCTGCAGGTGATCGAGAGCACCTACTACAGCGGTTGGGACTACCACACGGCGGACGGCGGGCTGATCTCGAACCCGTACGACATGAGCGTATTCCTGCGGGCCCTGCTGAGCGGCGGGCTGATCAACGCGGCGTCGCTGGCCGAGATGCTCACCTGGCGCACCGAGAGCGCACCGGACCCGGAGTTCTTCCCGATCGCGTACGGGCTGGGCATCTTCAAGGTCGAGACCCCGGAGGGCACGGCCTACATGCACAGCGGGGATGCCATCGGCTACTACGCCAACATGCTGTACTTCCCGGACGACGGCACCACGGTGGTGTATGCCGTGAACAGCAACTACGGGAGGATTGACGCGCTGGTATCCACCCGGGAGGCGCTGGCGCGGATCCTCGCCGGGACGCGATGAGCGTGCCGGGCATGCGTGGTGCCCCCGAAGTCGGTCCAATGAAGATCCGTCCCGGTCCCGTCCTCATGCAAAGCGTGATCTGCGTGGTGCAGCGGGCGTTACGGCGAAATGATCCGACGCGGCGGGAAGACGAAAGAGGTCCGGAGGAGGGCGATGAACTATGGGGACAGCATACCAGGGCTATCTCAACAAAACCTTTGGGCTGCACGAGGGCCTTTCGCGCCCATGTTTCGTTGTGAAAAGCCTGACAGAGCCACCGGCCATGCCCGGTCCTCACGCCTCGCCTGGACGCGAGATACCACTCTCCCGCTTCCAAAAGCACCTTTGGGATAGCCACTAAGCCACGCGCTTCACCAGGCGGAGGCGGTGGGTGTAGCGCTGTTCCTCGGTGTTGAAGATGCCCTGCTGGTCGAGCAGGTCGATGCGGACGCGGCCGCTGGCGTGCACGATGCGGCGGTCGGCGAGCACGATGCCCACGTGGATGATGCGGCCCTCCTCATTGTCGAAGAAGGCGAGGTCGCCCGGCGCGGCGAGCTCCACGAATTCCACCGGATCGCCCTCGCCGGCCTGCTGCCAGGCGTCGCGCGGCAGGTAGATGCCCATGAACATGAAGATGGCCTGGGTGAGGCCGCTGCAGTCCACGCCCCAGGGGGTGCGGCCCCCCCACAGGTAGGGTGCGCCGAGGAAGGGATGCATGTAGGTCTCCACCAGCACCTGCCGGTCGCCGCGCGCATCCAGCGTGTTGGTCACGGCGTTGACGGGCACCCGGCGTCCCTGGAACAGGATGGTCCCCTGCTGGTGGAACGGCAGCACCGCGCCGTAGGGCAGCATCACCTGGCGATCGCCGAGGTCCACGATGGAGGCGTTGTCCAGCACGCGCAGGTCGGGTTCGGTGTTGGGCGTGGGGCAGGGGAGGAGCTGCTTGTTGTCCACCCAGCCCTCGTAGCCGTCGTGGTCGAAGCGCAGCCTGCTCCAGCGTTCCGTGTGTTCGAGCACCTCGGCCGTTTCGCCGAAGAGCCACTGGGTCACCATTTCCGACCGGTCAGCCGGTTCCTTGCGCACCGGGACGATGGAGAGTGGGCAGATGACGGAGGACATGGGTGTTGCGTGTTGGCAGGCTGCGCGGAACGTGTTGCGGCGTCTTCAACCCGCAGCACGTATCGCGTCCATACGCAACGCGCGCGAGCCGGGATTGGATCAGAGCGCTTCGATCACCATCGCACTGGCGCCACCGCCGCCGTTGCAGATGCCGGCCGCGCCGTAGCGGGCACCGTTCTGCTTCAGCACGTTGATGAGGGTGACGACGATGCGCGCGCCGCTGCATCCGAGCGGATGGCCGAGGGACACCGCCCCGCCGTTCACGTTCACCTTCGCGGGATCGAGCTTCATCAGGCGGGTGTTGGCGATGCCCACGACGGAGAAGGCCTCGTTCAGTTCGAAGAAGCCGATGTCGCTCATCTTCAGCCCGGCCTTTTCCACGGCGCGCGGCACGGCCTTGGCGGGTGTGGTGGTGAACCATTCGGGGGCCTGTTCCGCATCGGCGTAGCTCAGCACGCGGGCCAGGGGCTTCAGGCCGAGCGCCTTGGCCTTGTCCGCGGTCATCAACACCAGGGCGGCGGCGCCGTCGTTGATGGTGCTGGCGTTGGCGGCGGTCACCGTGCCGTCCTTGCTGAACACGGGCTTCAGGGCGGGGATCTTGTCGAAGCTCACGTTCTTGTACTCCTCGTCGTGGTCCACGACCACGTCGCCCTTGCGGGTCTTCACGGTCACGGGCACCACCTCGTCCTTGAACTTGCCGGCGGCCCAGGCGGCGGCGCTGCGTTCGTAGCTCGCGATCGCGAAGGCGTCCTGTTCCTCGCGGGTGATCTTGTGCTCCCGGGCGGTGTTGTCCGCGCTCACGCCCATGGCCGTTTGGTGGTACACGTCGGTGAGGCCGTCCTTGCCGATGCCGTCGATGAGCTGGCCGTTGCCGAAGCGGTAGCCGTAGCGGGCGTTCTCCACGTAGTACGGCGTGCGGCTCATGCTCTCCATGCCGCCGGCCACCACGACGTCGGCATCGCCGAGCAGGATGTCCTGCGCGGCCATCATGATCGCCTTCATGCCGCTGGCGCACACCTTGTTCACGGTGGTGCAGGCCACGCCGTCGGGCAGACCGGCGAAGCGGGCGGCCTGGCGCGCGGGGGCCTGGCCCAGGTTGGCCTGCAGCACGCTGCCCATGATCACCTCGTTCACGTCCTCGGGCTTGATCCCGGCCTTCTCGACCGCAGCCTTCACGGCGGTGGCGCCGAGCTGAGTGGCGGGCACCTCGGCGAGGGCGCCACCGAAGCTGCCGATGGGGGTGCGTACTGCGGAAACGATGACGACTTCGCGGGCCATGGATGCGGTTCTTTTGGGGCCGCAAAGGTATGCGGCCGGACCATGGCGGGCGCCGGCGGTCCGGATGCGGGCGCGACCACGTGCATCGGGGCGGGCCCAAGGGATCGTCCCCACCGCCCCGGCATTTGGCCCTTGCCCGCGTTCGTCTTTTCTTGCACTCCCCATGGAAGAGAACACGTCCCCGAAGAAGCGCCCCCTGCACACCAAGATCCTCTGGGGCCTGCTCGTGGGCGTGGTGGCGGGCTTCCTGGCCAGCACCTTGCTGGGCCCCGAGGATGCGCGGCTCACCTGGCTGGTGGCCAACATCACCTCGCCCCTGGGCAACCTCTGGCTGCGGCTGCTGCTCATGGTGGTGCTGCCCTTGGTCTTCTCCGCGCTGGTGGTGGGCGTGGCCGGCATGGGCGACGTGCGCCAGCTGGGGCGCGTGGGCCTGAAGACGCTGGGCTACACCGTGGGCATCTCCGCCATCTCCGTGGTCATCGGCCTGCTGCTGGTGAACCTGGTGAAGCCCGGCCAGCGCATCGATCCGGCCACGGCCACCGCGCTGGAGGCGGAGTACGGCCGCAGCGCCGAGGAACAGGTGGGCGCCACCACCGCCGCGTTGGAGCAGAAGAAGGACAAGCCCGTGGCCGTGATCACCGAAGTGGTGGACCGCCTGGTGCCCGTGAACCCGGTGTCGGCCATGGTGGGCACGCCCAATCTGCTGCACATCATGTTCTTCGCCCTGGTGCTCGGCATCGCATCGACCTTGGTGCCCAAGGAGACCGTGGCGCCCTTCACCGGCTTCTTCGAGGCGCTGTACGAGGTCGCCGTGCGCATCATCAACGGCATCATGCTCGGCGCGCCCTACGCCGTGGCCCTGCTGGTGTTCAGCAGCGTGGCCTCCTTCGGTACCGGCCTGCTGGTGGCGCTGCTTTGGTACATCGCCGTGGTGCTCGGTGGCCTGCTCATCCACGGCATCCTGGTCTACGGCCTCAGCGTGCGTTTCCTCTCGGGCCTCAAGCCGCTGGAATTCTTCAACCGGGTGAAGACCGTGGCCATCACGGCCTTCTCCACATCGTCCTCCAACGCCACGCTGCCCACGGCGCTGCGCGAATCACGCGAGAAGCTCGGCGTGCCGCAGGAGATCAACTCCTTCGTGCTCACCATCGGCGCCACCGCCAACCAGAACGGCACCGCGCTCTACGAGGGCGTCACCATCATCTTCCTCGCCCAGCTGGCGGGTGCGGACCTCAGCCTGGCCACGCAGCTCACCGTGGCCTACCTGGCCATCCTCGGCGGCATCGGCACGGCGGGCGTACCCGGCGGCTCCATCCCGTACGTCATCGTGGTGCTCGCCTCCTTGGGCGTGGACCCCGCGCTCATCGCCATCATCCTGGGCGTGGACCGCCTGCTGGACATGTGCCGCACGGCGGTGAACGTGGTGGGCGACATCACCGCCGCCACCTATGTGGCCAGGACCGAAGGGCACACGTTGCTGGGCGCGGTGGGCAAGGGCTGAAGGGCGTTGCCCCGCCTGCCGTCAAAGGCCCTGCGGGGAGGTCGCACGAGCCCCTACGGCGCGGGGCGCAGGTCGAACACGCGCACGTTCTCGAAGCGACCGACCGGCCGGTTCAGGAAGGGCCGGAGCGTGGACTTCCCCAGCACGCTGTCGCTTGTGGTGATCAGGAACGATGCGCCCAGCCGTTGTTTGGCACGGATCGCTTCCGGGTCGTCGCTGAGCGCCCCGAAGTCGGTCCACCCCGAACGTTGCAGCAGGTAGAGGCTCCGGTTGAAGCTGATGTCCGGGAAGCACAGCACCCGAGCGTCGCGGTCCACGCCCATGCGCAGGAGCTCGTGCTGCATGCGGCCGAGCGGTTCGTGCTGTGCGAGGTATTCGTGGTTCATCCACGTGCCGTAGCGGTCCGCCATCCGTCGCCGGGCGAAATCGGTGCCGTGCACCAGCACGGCCAGCAGGATCACCTGGAACGGCCACGACCGGCACAGTTGCGGGTGGCCCTTCACCAGGGCGGCGAGGCCCGTGAGCAGCAGTGCGGGGAACAGGATCGCCTGGTCCAGCGTGTAGTAGTCGTGGTCCCGCAGGGCGCCGAAGAAGAGCACGCCGATCGCCACGGTGCCGCAGGCCAGCAGCACCACGGCGGCCCACAGCAGGCGCGGCACCCGGCGCGGGGCGAGCAGGGCCGGGACGAGCACGGCCAGCAGCACCAGGTACAGGTCGGGACGCAGGTAGTCGCGGCGCACATGGTCCAGGAAGCCCTGCCACACCGCGCGGGCCTCGTCCGGCGGCACACTCCACCAGGGCAGCACACCGATCAGGAAGATGCCTTGTGCCTGCCCGGCGTTGTAGGCGCGTGCGTAGCCGTACCACGCCGCGATCAGGGCCAGGCCGAAGCCACCGCCGAGGAGCGCCACGCCATGGGCGCGCCTGTCCGCGCTGCCGGTCGCGGTGTTCCGGCGTGTGATGAGCTGCAGGCCGTGGAGCGCCAGGAGCACCAGCAGGCCAAGGGCGGCCGTGGCCTTGAGGAGGCCCGCCGCCGTGAAGAGCGCGATCGCCAGCAGGGTCTTCCTGCGGTCGCCGCGGACCAGGCCTGCCGCCGCCGGGTAGGTGCCCATGAGGGCGAGGGCCAGCGCGGCGGCGTTCGGCAGGAAGTTGTTCGCGTAGTACGCCACCATGGGCGAGGTGAAGAGGAAGGCGGCCACCCAGGCGGAAAGCACACCGTCCTTCAGCAGCAGATGGGCGGTGCGGTACAACGCGATCATGCCGCCCAGCGAGAGCAGCAGCACCACCGCACGGTAGAGCCATTCCTGCGGGCCGGTGAGGCGCCACAGCCGGCCGATGCCATAGGGCAGCAGGGGCAGTTCGCTCAGGGCCCGGCCCGTGCCGTCGGTCCCCAGGAAGTGCATGCGGCCCTCCCACGGCGGGAGGTCCTGTTCCATGTAGTGCCAGGTCATCGAGAGGCAGTCGCTCTGGCGCCAGGCGTGATAGCCCTGCGGCCGCTTGAAGAGCACTTCGGGATAGCGGTACACCCAGCCCTGGACCGCCAGCAGGGCCAGCAGCAGGAGCAGGCCACCGGTGCGCCCCAGGCGCGCCCCCGCCCACCGTCCGGTCCACCGGCGCCGGGCGCCACCAAGGTGCGCAGGGCCCGTCATCACGCGACCGGCGCCTCGGCCCGGCACCGCAGCTCGAACACGGTGATCTCGGGCGGCATGCCCACGCGCCCGGGGAAGCCGATGTAGCCGAAGCCCCGGTTCACATACAGTTGCTGGGCTCCTTCGCTGTACAGGCCGGCCCAGCGCTTGTACACCCATTGGGCGGGGCTGTAGGTCTGGCCGGCGATGGTGATGCCGAACTGTGCCCCGTGGGTGTGGCCGCTCAACGTGAGCTCGATGCCGGTGCCCAGCACCTGTTCCTCCCAGTGCGTGGGGTCGTGGCTCATCAGGATCCGGAAGGTGCCGGGGTCGTGGCCCTGCATGGCCTTGGCCAGGTCGCCGTACTGCTGGAAACGGCGTCCCCAGTTCTGCACGCCGAGCAGGGTGATGGCCTGTCCGTCCCGCTCGATGCGGGTGTGCTCGTCGAGCATGAGCCGGAAGCCCATGGCCGCGTGGTGCCGCTTGAGCCGCTCGAGGTTGGCGCGCTTGTCCTCCGCCCGGTCCCACTGGGCGTAGTCCGAATAGTCGTGGTTGCCCAGGATGGCATACTTGCCGAGGCGGGCCTGAAGGTCCTTCAGCGTGTTCACCCAGGCCTCGGCCTCATCGGCGTAGTCGTTCACCAGGTCGCCGGTGAACAGGACCAGGTCCGGCCGTTCCTCGTTGATCAGGTCCACACCACGCCGCACGATGTCGGTGCTGGCGGGGAAGCTGCCCAGGTGCAGGTCGCTGATCTGCACGATGCGCAGCCCGTCGAACGCCACGGGCAGCTTGTTCGAGGTGAGCCGCACGCGCTCCACGCGGAAGTTCCGCCGTCCCTGGGTGATGCCGTAGAGCACCCCGACGAACGGCACGGCCGACAGGGCCAGGCCCACCTGCGACAGGAAGCGCAGGCGGCTGATGGGGTCACCGGACGCCACGGGGTCGCCGGGCGTGAGCTTGCCCAACAGCCAACGTCCGCCCTCCACCAGGTCCTCCAGTCCGTGGAAGAGCACAATGACCACCTTGGGCAGCAGGAACAGCATGAACAGCGCCGCCAGGGAGAACATGAAGGAATGGTTCCGCGTGCTGCGCAGGTCCTGGATGCTCACCGCCACCCACACCAACAGGGCGAGCATGCCGATGGACAGGGCCCAGTAGCCCAGCCGCACCCAGCGCCTCAGCCCGGGGCCGGCCTGCGCCATCGCCGTGTTCACCCCCTTGTAGGCGTAAAGGTCGATCAGGGCGAGGACGAAGAGGAAGATGGCGAAGCCCAGGATCCCACGGGTGGTCACGGTCGTTCGGCTTGGGCCGTGGGCAACGCGGAGGCCGCACGGAGGGTCAAAAGTAGGCCCTGTGCGGTGCGTGTTCCGATATTCGGGGTGCCAATGATGAAAAGCAACGCCCTGCCCAGGACCCTGCTCGCTGCCGTGCCGACCTTCATGGCCCTTGCGACGTTCGCGCAGCTCACCTGGCAGCGCACCTACGGCGGGTACGGTTCCGATGAGGGCATGGCGGTGGTGGCCACCGCGGACAGCGGGTACGCCTTCCTGGGAAGCACGGGCAGCTTCGGCTCCGGGGGCGACGCCTATCTGGTGCGTGTGGACAGCGCCGGCGCCCTGCTCTGGTCCAGGTCCTTCGGAGGGTCCGGTGTGGACCGCGGTGCGGACCTGGTCGCTGCGGCGGACGGCGGCTTCCTCGTGGTGGGCTCCACCTACACCGATCCGCAGACCGGGTACGACGGCCTCCTGGTGCGCACCGATGCACAAGGCGCACCGGTCTGGGAGAAGGCCATGGGCGGCACGGACTGGGATCTGTTCCACGCCGCAGCGGTCACGGCCGACGGATGGTTCGTGGTGGGGCGCACCTACGGCATCGGCAGCGGCGCGGCCTGGGTGTTGCGGTTGAACGCGCAGGGCGATACGCTGTGGACCCGGGCCTACGCACCGGGGCCGGAGGCGTGGGCGACGGCCGTGGTGGCCACCCCCGACGGGGGCTGTGTGGTGCTGGCCAACACCGAACAGGCCGCGGACCGCAACATCGTGCTGCTGCGTTACGCCGCCGACGGCACCGTTGACGGGGTGACGACCTGGGGCGGTACCGCGATCGATGAAGGCCGTTCCCTGTCCGCCACCGCGGATGGCGGCTTCGTCGTGGGCGGGATCACCGAAGGGGTCATGCCGTACAGGACCATGCTGCTGCTCAAGTTCGACGGTGGCGGCAACGCCCTGTGGTCCGAGGTCACCTACGGCCAGGGCCACTGGGAGGGCCACGGGGTGATCGAGCTGGCGAACGGCGAGCTCTGCATGGCCGGCTCCACGGATGCCTTCGGCGCGGGCGGCAAGGACATGTACATGTGGCACACCACCGCCACGGGTGCCTACCTCGAAGGGCCCACCTTCGGCGGCCTGGAGCAGGACGAAGCCTTCGACGTGACGGCCACCCTGGATGGCGGCTATGTCCTGATCGGCCGCACGACCACCACGGGCCCCGGTCCGCAGGCGATGGCGGCCGTCAAGCACTTCGGGAGCCCGCTGAGCGGAGGCTTCACCGCGACCTTCGACCCCCTTCCAGTCCCCGAGGTGCGGCCGGACGACAGCGGCCTGCATGTGCGGCCCAACCCCGCCCGTCCCGGTGAGGCCGTCGTCCTGACCATGCCGGGTGCGCCCACGCGCCACACCACCCAGCTGCTGGACCAGCAGGGGCGCACGGTGGCGCACTGGCCGGCGGCATCCGCGTCGGAGCCGTTGCCGCTGCCGCCGCTCGCCCCCGGCATCTACCGGCTCTGCGTGGCGTTGGCGGACGGCCGTCGCGTCGTGGCGCCGCTCTGCATCGTTCCCTGATCGTCGCGTTCGGTACGGCATGGACCTCCACACCCTCCTCCTCAAGGTCCATACGGCCGCCGGAGCCTTCGCACTGGGCGCCGCGCCGTTGGCGATGGCCGTGGCCAAGGGGGGGCGATGGCACCGCCGGTGGGGCCTGGTCTTCCTGGGGGCCATCACCCTCACCTGCATCAGCGCCCTGCTCGCCGGGCTTGAGGGCTTCGATCCGCTCCTGGTCCTGGTGGCCCTGTTCAGCTTCCACCTGGCCGCCACCGGCTACCGGGGCCTCTACCTCAAGGGGCTGCACAAAGGCCAGCGCCCGGGCCGCTGGGACCTGCTGATGCACGGTGCTGCCGGTGTGGTGTACACCGGTCTGCTGCTTTGGGGCGTGGTGCATCTGCTCCACGGCGATGGCGGCCCGGCCGCGCTCATCCCCACCACCTTCGGAGCCCTGGGTTGCGTGGTGGTGCTGCTGCAGGTGCGTCGCTTCCACCGCAACCACCACGACAAGCAGGAGTGGCTCTACATCCACATGGGCGGCTTCCTGGGCAGCTACATCGCCACCGTTTCGGCCTTCAGCGCGGCGAACCTGGACATGATCGAGCCGGCCTGGCTCCGCTGGCTGTGGCCCCTGTTGGTCGGTGTGCCGCTGGTGCTGGTATGGACCCGCCACTATCGCAACCGCTTCGACCGGGGCGAACGTCCCGGTTTCCTCGGCCGTCTGCGCATCCGCTGAACCGCCCGGGTACCTTTGCCGCATGGCGGCACGCTGCGTGTTCTCGGTGGACGTCGAGGAATGGTTCCACATCCTGGACGTGCCCTCCACACCGCCCATCGGGATGTGGGACCGGCAGGAATCGCGCGTGGAGGCCTCGTTCCGCCGCATGCTCGACCTTTTCGCCGAGAAGCGGGTACGCACCACGCTCTTCTTCCTGGGCTGGGTGGCCGAACGCCTTCCGCAGCTGGTGCGCGACGCGGCGGCGCAGGGCCACGAGATCGCTTCGCACGGCTACGCACACGAGCTGGTGTACAAGCACGACCGCCGCCACTTCACCGAGGATGTGCGCAAGGCGAAGGCGATCATCGAGGATGCGGCCGGGGTCCCCGTGCGCGGCTACCGGGCACCGGGCTTCAGCGTGACGCGGGAGACGCCCTGGTTCTTCGAGGCCCTCGCGGCCACGGGCCATGCCTACGACAGCAGCATCTGGCCCGGCGACCGCAACCACGGCGGATGGCCCGGCGCATTGCCCGTGCCCCATGTGGTGCCCACCGCGCAGGGCGATCTCGTGGAGTTCCCCATCAGCATGGGCCGTCTACTGGGCCGCGACCTGTACTTCTTCGGCGGCGGTTACCTGCGTTTCTTCCCCTACCCGTTGATCCGGGACCGCGCCCGTGCCGTGCTGGCCGAGGACCGCCCCGTGGTGTTCTACCTCCATCCCCGCGAAGTGGACCCCGACCACCCCCGCCTGCCCATGAGCGCCAAGCGCCGCTTCATGTCCTACGTGAACCTGCGCACCACCGAACCCAAGATGCGGCGGGTGTTCGACGACCTGCCCATGACCACCTTCGGCGATCTGCTCGCTGCCGGTGTGGCCCACCTCCCGCGACAGGTAGCATGAGCGTTCCCCGCAAGGTCCTCTTCCTGTACACCGAGCTGGCGCCCTACTTTCTGGCCGGGGTGGAACGGCTGGTGGCCGACCACGGGGTGGAGGTGCACATCGTGCGCTGGCCCGTGAACCGCGAGGCGCCCTTCGCGTTGCGTTTCGCCGACCGGGTGAAGGTCCATGCGCGCGAGGCGTTCGACGACGCGGGGCTCCTGCGACTGGTGCAGGACATCGACCCCGCCATCGCCTTCGCCAGCGGCTGGGTGGACAAGGGCTACCTCAAGGCATGCCGGGCGCTGCGGCGTCGCGGGTTGCCCACGGTGATGTGCAGCGACACCGCTTGGCGTGGCGATGCCCGCCAATGGGCCGCCGTGGTCGCCGCGCGGCTCTGGCTCCACCGCACCTTCAGCCACGCCTGGGTCACCGGGGCGCCGCAGGCCCGCTACGCACGCCACCTCGGGTTCGCCGAGGCCCGGGTGCGCACCGGGTTCTACAGCGCCGACACCGACCGCTTCCTGCCCCTGGGCGCGCGCCTGCTGCACGAACGCGCCGCGCACTGGCCGCATCGCTTCCTCTGCGTGGCGCGTTACATCCCCACCAAGGGGCACCAGCTGCTGTGCGACGTGTTCGCGCGGCTCTGCGACGAAGGCCTGGCGGGCGACTGGGAGCTGTGGATCGCCGGCACGGGCGAACTGCACGCGCAGGTCGCCGCTTCGCCCGCCGGCCGGCATGCCCGCATCCGGCACCTGGGTTTCGTGCAGGCCGACGACATGCCGAAGGTGCTGGAGGCGTGCGGCGCCTTCGTGCTGCCGAGCACCTACGAACCCTGGGGCGTGGTGGTGCACGAACAGGCCTGTGCCGGCATGCCCTTGGTGTTGAGCAGCGCCGTGGGCGCCGGCGAACGCTTCCTGCGTGAAGGGCGGAACGGGTCCCGGTTCACCGCGGGTGATGCGGAGGCGCTGCGTGCGGCCCTGTTGCGTGTGCTCCGGACCGACGATGCCGCCCTGCTCACCATGGGCGGGCACAGCCGCGCGCTCGGTGCGGATTGGACCCCTGCGGACTGGTCCCGGGTGGTGATGGACCTGATCGGCACGCGATGAAGCCGAAGGTGCTCGTGTTCATCGACTGGTACCTGCCGGGCTACAAGGCGGGCGGACCGGTGCGCAGCCTGGCCAACCTGGTGGACCACCTGCGCGACCGCATCGACCTGCACATCGTCACCACGGACACGGACTACACCGAAAGCGTGCCCTACACGGGCGTGGTGCCCGACCGCTGGACCGTGATGCCGGGCGGGGAAAAGGTGTGGTACGCCTCGCGCCGCGGCGTGAACACCACCACCTGGCGGAAGCTGCTCGCGCAGGAGCGCTGGTCCACGGTGTACATCAACGGCATGTACTCGCGCTGGTTCAGCGTGATGCCCCTGTGGTTGCTCAAGGGATCGGCACAGCGCCGTGTGGTGGCCGTGCGCGGCATGCTTGCCGCAGGCATGATGAAGCACGGGACCTTGAAGAAACGTGCGTTCCTGGCCGTGATGCGGCTGCTCGGCTGCTACCGGCAGGTCACCTTCCAGGCCACCAACGCCGAGGAGGTGGAGGACGTGAAGCGCTGGATCGGGCGGAAGGCCACGGTGCGGCTGGTGCCCAACCTGGGCCGCAGGCTGCCTGCGGCATCACCGGCCGTGCGGGCGAAGGAGGAGGGAACGCTGCGCCTGGTGAGCGTGGCGCGCATCGCCGTGGAGAAGAACACCCTGTTCGCCATCGAATGCCTGAAGCATGTGCAGGGCCGGGTGACCTTCGACCTGTACGGACCCATCTACGACGAAGGGTATTGGTCGGAATGCCGCGAGGCCATCGCACAGCTGCCGCCGTCCATCGTCGTCGCGCACAAGGGCACGGTCGCGCCGCCGGAGGTGCCCGCGCTCTTCACCGGTTACCACGCCCTCTTCATGCCCAGCCAGGGCGAGAACTTCGGGCACACCATGGTGGAGGCGCTCGCCGCAGGCCTGCCGCTGGTGATCAGCGACCGCACACCGTGGAAGGACCTGGAAGGAAAGGGAGCGGGTTGGGACCTGAGCCTGGACACGCCGGAGGCCTTTACGCGGGCCCTGCAGCAGCTGGTGCACATGGAGGCGGAAGCCTTGCAGGCACTTGCACGCGGCGCGTTCGCGCTGGGCAGGCGATATTTGGACGATCCCGCGACCGCCCAACGCACGCTGGAGCTCCTGGTGCAATGACCGAACGCAAGCGCGTCGACCTCAGCCGCTTCACCAACGCCGACTTCCCCAAGGGGGCGGGTGCGGTGAAGATGACGTTGTGGTACTTCACCAACGCGCTCTTCTTCCTAAACCCCCTGTTCCCGTTCCGTTCGCCCAAGCCTGCGCTGCTGCGGCTCTTCGGGGCGCGGGTGGGGCGGGGGGTGGTGATCCATCCCGGGGTGAACATCAAGTACCCCTGGAAGCTCATTATCGGCGACCACGTGTGGATCGGCCAGCGTGCCTGGTTGGACAACATCGACCGGCTCACCATCCACGACCACGTGGTGATCAGCCAGGGCGCCATGATCATCCAAGGCAGTCACAACTACAAGAAGGTGGACTACCCCACCATGAGCGGGCCGGTGGTGCTGGAGGAAGGCAGCTGGGTGGGGGCGGGTGCCATGGTGATGCTGGGTGTCACCCTGAAGAGCCACAGCGTGCTGGCCGCGGGCAGCGTGGCCACCAGGGACCTGGAGGCCTATACCATCCACCAGGGGAACCCCGCGCAGCCCGTCCGCGAACGCGTGGTGGAATGACCGGCGACCGGGGCTCCGGGCGCGAACACCGGGCGCTGCGGTCCGCACTGCATGGAAAAGCCCCCCGCAGCGCGGAGGGCCGTTCCATTACCGTGCAGGTTCAATACCGGACCACTGTGGCGCGTTCCGCTACGCCGTCGGCCGTACGCACCTCGATCACGTAACTGCCCGCCGGCAGCGGGGCCAGGTCGAGGACGTGGCGTTCCGCGGCGATCCGGTCGGTACGCACCGTGCGGCCCATCCGGTCCAGCACGCGCAACACGCCACCCGCCGGCCCACCGGTCACCGCGACAGGCCCGTCGGTGAGGGCCGGGCTGATGGTCAGCACGCGGTCATCCCGGTCCTCGACGGCCGTGCCCACATCACCGACGACGCACACGGTGAAGCCCGGGTCGGTGGCCAGGGGCGTGTAGTAATGGAACACCCGGAACCAGTAGGTCTCGCCTTGCGAGAGCCCGTTGGCCACCAGGGTCTCCGTCCCGCCGTTCAACGTGGCGTCGGCACAAGCGATGAAGGTGGGGGCCGTGCAGTCGCCACCGTACAGCTCGATCACCGCGTCCAAGCCGTTGCCATCGGCATCCATGGTGATGGTATGGTCCGCGCCGGTGGCCACGAAGGAGAACCAGACGTCGTCGTTGGGGTCGCCGGTGGCGCCATTGCACGTCTGGGCCGGGAAGGAGAAGGTGCCGTTCTCCACGGAACCGGCCGTGGGCGTGCAGGTGGTGTGCACCGTCAGGGGCGTGGCCCCCGTGCAGTCGTCGTTGGCGGGCCCGGGGTTGCATGCGGCCGCAGTGATCTCCACGGTGTAGGCGCCTCCGGCCGTGGTGCAGTAGATCGGCAGGTAGTAGGTGCCGGGCGGCAGGTTGTGCCAGGAGATGCCGAACTGCCCGTTGGTGCAGAAGATGCCGAAGTTGGCAAAGCTGAAGGGGATCTGCGTGTCGGCCGGGCACGTGGTGGCCAGGAAGGTCCACATGGTGGTGGCCGGCAAGGGGGTGTTGCAGAACAGCGCGGTGACGTTGCTGCAGGTGGTGGTGGTGAAGGCCTCCCACACGGTCGCCACGTTCGGGGTGTTCATCAGGATGCTCGTCGGCACGCCGTCGTTCAGCGTGGTGGCGCCGGTCCTGGTGCCGGTACGCACCTCGGTGGTGCCCACGGGCAGGTTGAACGGGGTGATGCCGGAGCACTGGTCGTTGGGCGGCTGGCCCATGGCCGTGGTGGCGGTGGTGATGGCGAGCAGGAGCAGGGTGTGGCGCATGGTGGATCGTTCGTTGGGGCAAAGCACCTGTGCCCGGGCCGCATGCACAATAGAACCTTCGTTACAGGGCCCCGCCGTGGCCCGTGGTCGCTCCCCGGTGGACCGGGTGCCTGCAGCGGCGTACCGCCGGCTTTGCGTTCTTTGCCCTTGCACATCCGCATGCGCCGGCGTGAAGGCAGCCATCGACATGGTCATCAGGAGCACCACCCCGGGCCAGCGCACCGAGGCGTGCGAACCCGCGGTCGCATGAAGTTCACGCTCATCACCGTGTGCTACAAGGCGGGCGACGAACTGGCCCAGACCGTGGACAGCGTGCGCGCGCAGACCCATCCCGACATCGAGCACATCATCGTGGACGGGGCCAGCCCCGACGCGGCCACGCAGGAGGTGTTGCGCCGCATCGACGACGGGCGCGCCCTGGTGATCAGCGAGCCCGACCGGGGGGTGTACGACGCGATGAACAAGGGCCTGGCCCGCGCCACCGGCGAGGTGGTCGGCTTCGTGAACGCCGGCGACCTGCTGGAGGGGCCGGAGGTGATCGCCGCCCTGGCCGCCGAGTTCGCGCACGGCGATGCCGATGTGCTTTACGGCGATGCCAACATGGTGGACCCGCAAGACATCCGCATGGTGCGCCGCTTCTGGAAGGGCGGTGCCTACCACCGCGACAACTTCCGCAAGGGCTGGATGCCGCCGCACCTCGGCACCTACATCCGTCGCGCGGCCTACGGTGCGCATGGCGGTTTCGACCTGCGGTTCCGCATCGCCGCGGACTATGAGCTCATGTTCCGCTTCCTGTACAAGCATGGGTTGCGGGCCCGGTACGTGCCGCTCACCATCGTGCGCTTCCGCCTGGGCGGGGCCAGCAACAAGAGCCTCGGCCACGTGTGGAAGGCCAACCGCGAAGTGCTGGAGGCCTGGCGTGCCAACGGCCTGAAGCCGCCGCCGCTGCTGGCGTTCCGCAAGCCCCTGCGCAAACTGGCGCAATACATCCTGCCTTCCGCCCCATGAAGCGCGTGCTCGTCATCCACTATTCGCAGACCGGCCAGCTCACCGCGCTGTTGGACCGCATCGTGGCGCCGCTGCGCGAGGCGGGGATCGCCGTGGACCACCTGCCGCTGCGCCCCGCCACGCCCTATCCCTTCCCATGGACGCGGGTGAGCTTCTTCAACTGTTTCCCCGAGGCGGTGGGCCACGACCCCGTGCCGTTGGAGCCGCTGGCGCTGGCGCCGGAAGGGCCGTACGATCTGGTGGTCCTGGGCTACACCATCTGGTTCCTCAACCCCAGCATCCCCATGACCAGCTTCCTGAAGCACCCCGACGCCGCGCGTTACCTGGCGGACCGGCCGGTGGTGACGGTGGTGGGCGCGCGCAACATGTGGGTGCTGGCCCAGGAGCACATGCGGCGGTCGGTGGCGGCCCTGCGCGGGCGCCTGGTGGGCCATGTCACCGTGGTGGACCGCAGCCCCAACCTGGTGAGCGTCATCACCATCATCCGCTGGATGTTCCGCGGCCGCCGCGACCCCTTCCTGATCTTTCCCGCCGCGGGGATCCGGGCGGAGGACATGGAGGCCTCGGCCCGTTTCGGCAGGGTGCTGGCCCGGCATCTGGCGGCCGGCGACCTCGGCGGGCTGAACGCGGCGCTGCGCCGCGAAGGCTCCATCCGCATCGTGCCCAGCCTGCTGATGCTGGAGAAGCGGGCCACCTTCCTGTTCGGCAAGTACCGGCGGTACATCCTGGCCAAGGCCGACCGTGACCCGGCCAGCCGCCTGCGCCGTGTGAAGGTCTTCAGCGTGGTGCTCACCGTGGGCGTCTTCATCCTGGGCCCCATCACCAGCCTCACCACCGCGCTGCTCTCGCTGGTGAAGCGGCGCCAGCTCAGGGCGGAGGTGGAGCGGCTGTCCACCTACTGACCCGCCAGGGCCCGGCGGTTGCGGGTTATTTTGGGCCGGAGCCCCGACCGGTTACTTTTGCCGGTCGCATCGAAAAAGGGGAGCGCACATGGCTTTGCACGACGTTTACATCACCCGGGTCTCCGGGTTCCTACCGAACGCACCGGTCTCCAACGCGGAGATGGCCGAACTGCTGGGCAAAGTGGACGGGAAACCGTCGCGGGCCCAGCACATCGTGCTGCGCAACAACGGCATCGTGCAACGGTACTACGCGCTGGACCGCCAGGGCCGCATCACCCACAGCAACGCCCAGCTGGTGGCCCGCGCCGTGGAGGGCCTGGCGGGGGACGGCCTGGCCGTGGGCGACCTGGAGGTGCTGGCCTGCGGCACCAGCAGCCCCGACCAGTTCCTGCCCTCCCACGCGTCGCAGGTGCACGGCGCGCTCGGCCACCCGCTGGAGATCGTGAGCACCGCCGGTGCCTGCTGCACGGGCATGCACGCCCTGAAATACGGCTACATGAGCGTGGCCGCGGGCCTTTCACGCAATGCCGTGGCCACCGGCAGCGAGCTGGTGAGCCCCATGATGCGGGCCGGCAACTTCGAAAGCGAGACCGAGCGTTACCGCCAGCTGGAGCAGGACCCCATCATCGGCTTCGAGAAGGAGTTCCTGCGCTGGATGCTGAGCGACGGCGCCGCCGCCGTACTGATGGAACCCGCGCCCCGCGGGGCGTTGAGCCTGCGTGTGGAATGGGTGGTGAGCCGCTCCTTCGCCCACGAGCTCGACGTGTGCATGTACAGCGGGGGCGACAAGGACGAGGAAGGCCGTTTCCTGGGCTGGAAGCACTTCCCTCCGCAGGACCTGGCCGGGCGTTCCATCTTCACCATGAAGCAGGACGTGAAGCTGCTGGGCCGCAACATCGTGCCCGTTGGCGTGCGGTTCCTGCGCGAGACCTTCGAGCGCCAGGGCCTCGACCCCGCCGCCATCGACCACATGCTCGTGCACCTCAGCAGCATGTTCTTCCGCGACAAGCTGCACGACGAAATGGTGGTTCAGGGCATCGGTGTGCCCCTGGACAAGTGGTTCATCAACCTGCCCCGCGTGGGCAACGTGGGGTCGGCCTCCATCTTCCTGCAGCTCCACGACCTGCTGGCCGAAGGCCACGTGAAGAAGGGCCAGAAGGTGCTGCTGATGGTGCCCGAGAGCGCCCGGTTCAGCTACGCCTTCGCCCTGCTCACGGCCGTGTGAGGCCCGCCCTCGGCCAGCGGCTGGCTATCTTCGCGGTCCATCCCCGGAACGGCCCCGCCACGACCTCCGGACCCGAAGCCATGAAGAAGCAGGACGTGCCCCAGGACGACGCCAACATGCTGGAAGGCAAGTTCAGGGTGGTGAAATACGCCCTGAACGACGAGGGTGAGTTCGAGAAGGTGCCCAGCGTGGGCTGGGAGCCCGAGAACGTGGCCCTGAGCCAGGCCTGGGACGTGATCCACGAGCGTGTGGAGGCCGCGCGGCAGCAGGTGCTGCGGGGCGAGCGCAGCCCGCTGGCCTACCACATGGAGAAGAACATGATGGACGCCGACCTGCTGGCCCGGCACGTGGACCTTCCCGCCCGCCGGGTGAAGCGCCACCTGGAGCCCGCCGGCTTCGGGGAGCTCGACCAGGCCCTGCTGGAACGTTATGCCGAGGCCCTGCTGGTGACCGTCGATGAGCTGAAGCAGGTGCCCCGATGAGCCAGCGCGACCTCGTGATCCCGTTCGACCACCAGCAGAGCGCCCACTGCGAAACGGGGGTCATCAGCAACCTGATGCGCTTCCACGGCCTGCCGGTGAGCGAGCCCATGGCCTTCGGCATCGGCTCGGGGCTGTTTTACAGCCACATGCCCTTCCTGAAGCTGAACGGCATCCCGGTGACCAGCTACCGCATCCTGCCGGGGCACATCTTCAAGCGCTTCGCCCGCAACGTGGGCGTGGGCATCAAGCGCATGAAGTTCCGCGAACCGCTGGCCGCCATGGCCGAGATGGACCGGGTGCTGGACCAGGGCCTTCCGGTGGGCATGCTCACCAGCGTGTTCTACCTGCCCTACCTGCCCAAGGCCTTCCGCTTCCACTTCAACGCGCACAACATCGTGGTCTTCGGCCGCGAAGGCGACGAGTACCTGGTGAGCGACCCGGTGATGGACGGCACCACGCGCATCCACCGTTCCGCGCTGATGCGCGCCCGTTTCGCCAAGGGCATGCCCAACACCAGCGGCCGCATGTACTTCCCCACCCGGGTGCCCACCGATGCCGACCTGCGTGCGGCCGCGCTCAAGGGCCTGCGGCGCACGGCCCGCGACATGAGCACCACGCCGCTGCCCATGTTCGGCAGCAAGGGCATCGGCTACCTGGCCGGCAAGCTGCGCCACTACGAGCGCAAGATGGGGGAGAAGGAGGCCCGGCTGGCCCTGGGCAACCTGATCCGCATGCAGGAGGAGATCGGCACCGGCGGCGCCGGCTTCCGCTTCATCTTCGCCGCCTTCCTGATGGAGGCCGCCAAGCTGCTGCAGGCCCCCGTGCTGCGTGAGAAGGCGCTGGAGATGTCCCGCATCGGCGACCAGTGGCGCGACTTCGCCTACGAGGCCGGCCGCCTGTGCAAGGGCCGCGCTGCGACCCACATCACCTACGATCACCTGGCCGACAAGCTCAGCGCCATCGGTCGCCAGGAGACCGCCTTCTTCAAGCAGCTCCACCAGCTCGCCAGGCAGCTATGACCGCCCCGGACATCCGGGTGGAGGGCCTGGTGAAACGTTATGGGCGCAGCGGAAGCCCTGCGGTGGACGGCATGGACCTGGAGGTGCGCCCCGGTGAGTTCCTCGGGCTGCTGGGTCCCAACGGCGCCGGCAAGACCACCCTCATCGGCATCCTCACCGGCGTGCTGGCCCCCACGGCGGGAACGGCGCTGGTGCGTGGGCTGGACGTGGTGAAGGACCGCGAACGGGTGCACCGCCTCATCGGCCTGGTGCCGCAGGACATCGCCCTCTACGACACGCTCACCGCACGTGAGAACCTGCGCTACTTCGGCCGGTTGCACGGCCTGCGGCACGAGGTGCTGAACGAGCGCGCCGAGGCCCTGCTGGAACGCACCGGGCTGCGGGAGCGTGCCGACGAGCAGGTGCGCGGCTGGAGCGGCGGCATGCAGCGGCGCCTCAACATCGTGGCCGCCCTGCTGCACGCCCCGCCGATCATCTTCCTGGACGAACCCACCGTGGGCATCGACGTCCAGAGCCGGGCCGCCATCCGCGAACTGCTGCGCGAGATCAACGCCGCCGGCACCACCGTGCTGTACACCGGCCACCACCTGGAGGAGGCCGAGCTGCTGTGCACCCGCGTGGTGGTGATGGACCATGGCCGCCGGGTGGGCGAGGTGGCCGACATGCAGCGCGGCGAGGACCGCGAGCGGTTGGAGGACCTGTTCCTGCGCCTCACCGGACACGCCCTGCGCGACTGACCCATGCTGCAGCGCATCCGTGCACACGCCCACAAGGAGCTGCTCCTGCTGCTGCGCGACCGCACGGGCCTGCTGCTCGTGTTCGCCATGCCCCTGCTGCTGGTGACCGTGATGGCCGTGGTGCAGGACGCCCCGTTCAGGGACTTCAGCGACCGGCAGGTGCGCGTGCTGTTCCAGGACCTCGACGACGGGCCCGTGGGTGCGGCCATCCGCCAGGGGCTGGAGGCCACCGGCAGCTTCACCATCACCGACGGGCGATCGCTTTCCGAAGCGGAGCTCCGCGACCGGGTGCGCAGCGGGCGGCATCAGGTGGGCGTGGTGGTGCCCGCCAATGCCAGCGAAGTGGTCGCCGCAGGCTCGGCCCATGCCATGGCCCTGCTGTTCGACCCCCTCACCGGGGACAGCACGGCGGCGAACGTGCCGGACAGCGCCCGCGTGCGCATGGTGGTGGACCCCACGGTGAAGCACATGTTCCGCGACCTCGTGCGCGGCAGCCTGCAGCGCATCCTGGCCGGCATCGGTTCCGAACGGTTGCTCGCCGACATGCGCGCGCGGATCGAAGCCCTCACCGGCGACACCCTGCCGGCCCTCGACCTGCGACGCCCGCTGGTGGGGGTGGCGCAGGAGCTGGCGGCGGGCGAGCTGCACGGCGGCCGGGTGGCGGCTGATTCCACGGCCCACAACGTACCGGCCTGGACCATCTTCGCCATGTTCTTCACCGTGGTGCTGCTGGCGGGCAACATGGTGAAGGAGCGGACCTCGGGGTGCATGGTGCGCCTGCTCACCATGCCCGGTGGCGCGGCCGAACGGATCGTGGGCCGCATCGCGGCCTACCTGCTCGTCTGCCTGGCCCAGCTGGTCCTGTTGCTCGGCGCCGGGCTCGCGCTGCTCCCGCTGTTGGGCCTGCAGGCCCTCGATCCCGGACCACCGGCGATGCTGCCGCTGCTGCTGGCCGCCGCGCTCACCGTCGGTCTGGCGGCCACCGCCTTCGGGACCTTCATCGGTTCGGTGTGCCGCACCCAGCAGCAGTCCGCCATCCTGGGCAGCACCACCGTGGTGCTCCTCAGCGCCATCGGCGGCATCTGGGTGCCGCTGTACATCATGCCGCAGGCCATGCAGGCCGTCGGTCGCCTCTCGCCGCTGCACTGGAGCATGGAGGCCTTCAACACCGTGCTGCTGCGGCGGGGCGACCTGGCGGAGCTGGCGGTGCACCTCGTGCCGCTGCTCCTCTTCGCCGGGGTGTGCCTCCTTTTGTCGGTCGTGGCCGAACGGGTCGTTTCTTCGCGTTGAACATGAGCGACCGCGTGGCGATCACCGGCATGGGCGTGGTCAGCGCCCTGGGTACCAACGTGGCGGAGAACCTCCGCGCGCTGCTTGAGGAGCGCTCCGGCATCGGCCCCATCACCATCCTGCCCACGCGCCATCGGGGCGCCATTCCCGTGGCCGAGGTGGCGTTGGACGACGCGGCCCTCGGTGCCCTGGCCGCGCCGCGGAGCCTGCGCAGCTGGACCCGCACCGCCCTGCTCGGCCTGTGCGCCGTCAAGGAGGCCCTGGCCCAGGCCGGCATCGACCCCGCCGCGGAACGCACCGCCTTCCTATCGGCCACCACCGCCGGCGGCATCGACAAGACGGAGCCTGTGTACGACCGGTTCTACCTGCCGGAGATCCCCGAGGAGGTGGCCCAGTACCTGGGCACGCACGACCCCGGTGACCACGCGCAGCGCATCGCCGCCGAGCTGGGCTTCCGCGACCTGGTGACCACCCTCAGCACCGCCTGCTCCAGCAGCGCCAACGCCCTGATGCTGGGCGATCGCCTGTTGCGGCACGGCCTGGCCGACGTGGCCGTGGTGGGGGGCACGGATGCCCTGTGCAAGTTCACCGTCAACGGCTTCAACTCGCTGTTGATCCTGGACCACGAGCCCTGCCGCCCCTTCGACCGCGACCGCGCCGGGCTCAACCTGGGCGAGGCCGCCGCCTACCTGGTGCTGGAGACCGAGGCCCATGCCCGGGCGCGCGGTGCCGAGGTGCTCGCCGTGGTGCGGGGCCATGCCAACACCAACGAGGCCTTCCACGCCACGGCCTCGTCCCCCGACGGCACGGGTGCCTACGAGGCCATGCGGCAGGCCCTGGCCATGGCGGGGCTCGCACCGCAGGACATCAGCTACGTCAACGTGCACGGCACAGGCACCCTGAACAATGATGCCTCCGAGGGCATTGCCCTCGCCCGCCTCTTCGGCGGTGCCGTGCCGCCGTTCAGCAGCACCAAGTCGTTCACCGGTCACACCCTGGGGGCCGCGGGTGCGGTGGAGGCCGTGTATTCGGTGCTGGCCATCCGCCATGGGGTGCACTTCGCCAACCTGCGCTGGCGCACGCCCCTGGAGGAAGCGGCGCTGGTGCCCGTGACCCGCACGGAGCGGGGCGTGCCGGTGCGCCATGTGCTCAGCAGTTCCTTCGGCTTCGGCGGCAACAACACCAGCCTGGTGCTGAGCGCACCGGCCTCGACGCCATGAAGCGGCCGGTGTACATCCGCGAAGCCTCGGCCATCGGGCCGCAGCCGGTGTTCGACACCGACCGGCTGGAACGCGTGGCGGCCTACGCCGGGCATCCGATGAAAGCCGTGGTGCCCGAGCTGCGCCGGTATGTGGACCCCGTGCGCGGGCGGCGCATGGAGAAGGTGGCCCGCATCGGGCTGGCCTCCGCGCTGAACGCCCTGGACCGGGCCGGCGGGGCCGCACCGGAGGCCATCATCGTGGGCACCGGCCTGGGTTGCATGGAGAGCACCGAACGCTTCTTCGTGCCCCTGCTCCACAACAACGAGGACGTGCCCAACCCCACGGCCTTCATCCAGAGCACGCACAACAACGTCGCCGGGCAGATCGCCCTGGCGACCCGCTGCACCGGCTACAACTTCACGTACCTGCACCGCGGCATCTCCTTCACCAGCGCCCTGCTCGACGGTTGGGTCCAGGTGGGGCTGGAGGGCAGGGGCACGGTGCTGGTGGGTGGCGCCGAATCGATCACCCCCGATTACTACCTGGTGCAGCGCCGCAGCGGCATCTGGAAGCAGCACGACGTGCCCAACCTGGAAGTGCTGCGGGCCACCGATGGCGGGGCGCTCTGCGGGGAGGGTGCCGCCTTCTTCGTGCTTGGCGACACCCCGGGCCCGGGGTCCGCGGTGCGCGTGGTGGATGTGGACATCAGCTTTCGCGGAGGTCCCGGCTCGCTGCGCGACCGGGTGCTGGCCTTCCTGGACCGCAACGGGCTCGCCGCGGGCGACATCGACCTGCTGATGGTCGGCCGCAACGGCGATGGGCCCCAGGATGCCGCGTACAAGCCGGTCGAGGAGGCGCTGCCGCACGCCGGGCACGCGGCCTTCAAGCATCTCTGCGGCGAATACTTCACCGCCAACGCCTTCGGCCTCTGGCTGCTTTGGTCGGGCATGCGCACCGGGCATCTGCCGCCCGAGGCCCTGTTGCGGGAGCGGCCGGCCGGCCCGTTACGGCGGGGCCTGCTGGTGGATCATTTCCAGCGGACGGACCACAGCCTGGTGTTGTTGGAAGTGCCCGCCGCCTGACGGTCGCCTGTACGCAGGGCGGCCGACGTGCCGGGCCTTGTCCGCAACGCGTTGGCGTCCACCGCGCTGTCGCCCCGGGATGGGGCGATCACCGATGCACGACGAAGGGCCGTTCGTCCACCTGCTTCGCGTCCACGGTGCGCAGCAGGTAGGTGCCGACGGGCCAGCGGCTCACGTCGATGTCCTGGGTCCGGACCGTCTTCACTTCGCCCCAAACGACGGCCCGACCGGCCGCATCGACCACGGTCCACGTGGCGGGTCTTGTGCCCGGCCAGGCGAAGCGCACCGAGTGGCTGGCCGGGTTCGGCGAGATCACCACCTCCGTGCGATCATCCTGTTCAGGGACACCGGTGCTCATCCCGTAAGGGTCGGAAAGCACCTGACAGGGCAGGCCCTGGTCCACGAACACCGTGTAGTCGCCGGGGAGCGTCGGGGTGATGCACACGGTGTTGCCCCCGACCGGCTGTCCGTCCAGATACCATTGGTAGCTGAGGCCCTGCGGGCTGGCGCACAGGTCGGTGCCGTTGAGCGTGATGACCGGTTGTGCGGGGGCGGTGAATGCCGTGGCGATGGTGACGCCCAGTTGCTGGATGAAGTTCGGACAGATGGCCGGTGCGCCGCTCACCGAATACGACCCGTTCGCCGTCACCACCAAGGTGGGTCCCGTGGCGCCCGGGATCGGGACGCCGCCGTCGGTCCATTGGATGTTGGTGTCGTAGGGCGGCATGAGCCGCAGGATCAGGGTGTCGCCTTCGCAGAACAGCAGTTCGCCGTTCGGCCCCATGCCGTAGGAGGGATCGCCTTCATGCATCACGAACGGGAGCAGGAAGGCCCAGCCGTCCACCAGTACGGGTGGCGACATCTCGGTGCATCCGTCCAAGGTGCATTCCACGGTGAAGCTGGAGCCGCCGTCGGTGTTGGCGTTCACCACATGGCCCTGCTGGACGGCGCCCGGGACCGGCTGTCCGTCCTTGTACCACTGGTAGCTGGCATAGGTCTGCGTGGTCAACACCTCGATCCCGCCCGGGCACAGGATCACGGGGTCGGGTTGGATGGTGGGATCGAAGGGACATTGCGCCCGGAGGGACAGCAGTGCGATCGAAGCGGCAAGGGTCAGTGTGGTGCGCATGGTGGAGCGATGAGGGTCCGGAGGTCATTCCTGGAAGGCCCCTTCGGCGAGGTTCGGCCGTACTTCCGCTCATCCGCGGCGCACAACACCTGCCGTGCGACGGTGGCGATGGCAAGGTGCTCCGGGTTTCCCCGGGATGGGAAGCGGACGGCGGAGAACGATCGAGTTCGGGGCATCCGCATGAGGACGCCCATGGGACGCATCACGCTGCCCGTAGGTGACACACGTCCTGTCACCGGGACGAACGGTGGGCGCCCCATCGGGTCACGATGAGCCCTTCCCAGGCGGAGGATGCCTTCGCGAACACCAGCGCGTACGCACCGCTGGCGAGGCCCGTCACTTGGAACGTTTCGCGGCCTCCATGGCGTGTTCGTGGTGCAGCCGCTCGCGCTGCCGATGGATGCGCTTCAACACCATGTCGGGCAGCAGGATGTCAAGCATGCCCTCGCGCAACACGGTCCACAGGTAATTGAACACCGAGGCCTCCTGCTTGCGCATCACCCGGGCCTCCCCGGTGCGGTAGTTCCGGTGCCCCGGGATGTTGTTGTTGTGCACCACGACGTTCGCCACCGCGGAGAGGATCTTGGCGTGCCGCATCGTGGGCTCCAGCTTGAGCTTCAGGCCCTCGTAGTTCATGTGGACGGTGCCCTTCGCGGAGACGTCATTGCCCTCCATGTGCAAGTCGACCGAATGGATGCGGCCTTCGGTGGCGCTCACCTTGATCAGTTCGCCCGTGAGGCGGTCCATCCGCGGTGCGGGCAGGTCGCGGAGATGCACGCGTGCGGAGATCCGTGCGCCGGCGGTGGCGTGCGACTGCCGCACTTCGACCTCGGTGGGTGCCGCATCCCACAAGCGCAGCCGGCCGGTGACGAGCAGGTCGGTGACGCTGTCGGCGCGCATGTTCCCCAGGCCGGCCATCACAACATTGATCCCCGTGAAGCTCACCGAACCGTAGGCATCCCCCTGTTTCAGCCGTTCATGGTAGGTGACCCGCCCATCGCGGACCTGCACCTTGCCGATGTCGATCGGCACCCGTGCGTGGTGGATCCGTTCGGCAGGCAGGGGGGACCGCGGCCGGTGTCTGTCCGGCACGGACCGGTCATGGTGGATGTCCAGCCGCAACCCGGAGACGATGCATTCCCGGGCGGTGACCATGCCGTGCTCCAGCCGGGCGCCCAGGTCGGAACCGTCCACGCGGATGCTGTCCACGCGCACCCCGTAAAGCTCGCGCGGCGCGTCCTTCACCTGGTGATAGCGTTCCGGCCCCACATCGGCCGTGAGCTTGAAGCCATGGATCCGCATGGTGTTCTGCGGATAGCGGGCCCGGGCCGAGTCGATGTGCGCGGTGTAGAACGGAGCCATGCGGGCTTCCGCGCCGCGGATGGCGAGTTCGCCCGAGGACAGATGCACCGAGGGCCGTCCTTCCTGTCCCGGCGCCATGCGGATGCCGGTGAGCCGGATGTCCAGACCGGCCACGGAGGCATTCGGGTGCACGCCGCTCAGGTCCCGTGTGCTGCCCTTGGCGTTGATGATCAACAGGGTGTCCACACGCAGGAAGGCGAGCTTCTCCGGCAGCTGGGCGGCATCGGTGGTGTCCTTGGCTTCCGGTCGGTGCTTTGCCCGCGTGCCGTGGGCGTGGTCCACCTCCGGAGCGACGATGCGCACGGTGCCGACCTTCAACGCCTTCGACCGGATCAAGGCGAGGAGGTCCACATCATCCAGCTCGACCCGGCTGGCGCTCACCGCGACCGTCGACGAGCCATTGGCCAACGCGGCCGCACCAGGCTTGATCCGGAGGCCATCGATCCGGATCCCCTGCGGGAACAAGGTGATGTCCACATCGCTGAAGGCCACTTCATAGCGCTGGTGCGCGGCCCGCTCGGCCACGATCTCCAAGGCCTGGCGCGCCCAACGATGGACCGCCCAGACCGCCAGGGCGAGCAGTCCGGCCGTCACCAGGAGGGACCAAAGCAGGCGTGTGCGCTTCGGGGCACGGGGCATGGTGCGTATTCCTCGGACCGTGAATATCGGCAAGGCAAAGCGTCACCGGCTACGGGTGGCGCGGACCGGACGGGGTCATCGCTTCACGGCGATGCCGCTGATCTCCACATTGGCGCCCCGGGGCAGCTCCTTCACACCCACGGTTTCGCGGGCGGGCGGCTTGCCCTTGAAGCAGGCCTGGTACACGGCGCTCACGGCCGTGTAGTACTGCAGGTTGGTGAGGTAGATGGTGCACTTCACCAGGTCGTCGAACCCGAGGCCGGCGGCGGCGAGGATCTCGCCGATGTTGGCCATCACCTGCTCGGCCTCCTTGGTGATGTTGTCCGTGAGCACCGTGCGGGTGCCCTTCACGGACGCGATCTGGCCGCTGATGAAGACAAAGCCATTGGCCTCCACGGCGGCCGTGAAGGGGCTGGATCCTTCCAGCTTCTCGTCGAGGTGTATCGTGTTTTTCATCGTGCTGCGTGGGAGGGCGGTGGGTCGGCCCACCGCGAAGATGCGACGGAAGTGGTCATGTTCGATGGATGCCGCTCTTTCCGGTCGCCAGCCGGTGCCCCAGCCAGGCCATGGGCAGGTAGGCCACGCCCAGGTCGAGCGCGGTGAACCAGAGCGGACCATCCGGGATCATCCGGGCCGCCATGACGCCGCCGAGCAGGAAGAACACGCCGATCGTCAGGGCCAGCGTCAGCTTCCAGGAGGCGGCGATCCGGGCGGTGGTGAACGCGCCGATCAACGTGCCGATGGCATGGGCCAGGAAGGGGACCATCATCTGGGCGACGCTGTATTCGTCGATATGGGCGTTGATGCTGGCCACATCGTTCACATCCACACCGGGTGGTGGGGGCAGCAGCGTACCGCCCAGCAGGATCAGGCCCATGTTGACCAGGCTGCCCAAGAGGATGCCGGCGACCACGGCCAGGCTGTTGCGGAGAAGGGGATGCATGCGGTGGTCTTTCCGGGAAAGGTAGGCCGGGGGCCTGGACCTGCACAACAGGTGGTGCCGGTCGCGGAGCGCGTCGGCCCGGCCGGCCCGGCTACCTTTGCCCGCATCATGAGCGAGAACCCCAAGTGCCCCGAGTGCGCGTCGACGATCACCTATCCCACCGGCACCTCACAGATGTGCGGTGCGTGCGGCCATGAGTGGAACCCGGAGGAGCTGGAGGCGGCGGCGCAGGTGCGGGATGCCAACGGCAACGTGCTGCAGGACGGTGACGACGTGGTGGTGATCAAGGACCTGCCGGTGAAGGGCATGCCCAAGCCGGTGAAGGCGGGCACCAAGGTGAAGAACATCCGGCTGGTGGACGGCGCGGGCAACGCGGGGCACGACATCGATTGCAAGATCGACGGCTTCGGGGCCATGGGGTTGAAGAGCATCTACGTACGCAAGGCGTAGAGGCTATCTCAACATTGCTGTTGGAAACGAGCGCGCGGTATTTCGCGTCCAGGCGAGGCGTGAGAACCGAGCATCGTCGGTAGCGCTGTACGGCTTTTCACAACGAAGCATGGGGGCGAAAGACCCTCGCGCAGCCCGAAGGGTGTTGTTGAGATCACCACGAGGGAGGGCCCGGTCGGGATGCGCGAGGTCGGTGCCCTACGGTTCGGTCGGCACCTGGCGCCACTGGTCCACGTGGTCGGCGTTCACGTTCGGGTCGTATGTCGGGTCGTTGGTGCCGAAGTATTCGCCGTTGCTGTTGATCCAGTACCGGTCGTAGCCGCTCTGGAGCTTCATGGCGGCCCCGGTGTAGGGGTCGACCGCGTTCTGCTCGCCGCGGATGCCGTTGATGGTCGCCTCCTGCATGCGGTCCATGGTGGAACTGGTGTTGCGCCAGGTGCCCATGATCGCGTCGTTCACGCTGTTCACGCGGTCGCGGTGCGCGGCCTGTTGCGCGTCGAAGGCGGCCTGGTTGGCCTGCATCCGGCTGTTGTGCGCGGCCCAGCTCTGCTGCTCCTTCTGCTGCTCGCTGCGGGCATAGGCGGCGAAGTAGGCCGGGTCGTAGCGGACCGAGGCGAGCGCGTGCAGCAGGGCCACCTTCTCCCGTTCGTAGCGGGCGGGGTCCGCTTCCAGCACGGTGAAGTAGTAGCCCCAGTTCATCAGGTCGCCGCCGTCCATCGCGAACCAGTGCATCACCAGGCCGAGGCGTTCCTCCCCGCGTCGCCAGTCGCTGATGTTCGCCTGGCAGACCTTGCGCGTGCGGCCCACGCTGTAGAGCCCCTCCAGCCCGCGCTGGTCCGCCTGGGCCACGGCGGGGGCGTCCTGGTGGCCTGCCAGCTCGAAGCCCTGCTGCCGCATCAGGGGCACCAGGTCCTCCATCACCACCTGGCCGGCGGGGATGGCCGGGCGCAGCTGCATGCCCGACTGCTGGTAGAAACCCGCCATCTGGCCGGAGGCATGGGTGAAGTTCGATCCGGCCATGTGCTTCACGCGCAGCCCCTCACCATCCACCTCCCAATCGCCGGAAGCCGCCGTGCGCACGGGCCAGCGGGTGGGCAGGTCCAGGTGGAACATCGGCACGTTGAACTGGGGATTGTTCACCGTGAGGGTGCGATAGCCGTCCGCATCGTCGCTCCCGTGCAGCATGGCGGCATCATCGCCATCCGGCCCGCTCGTGGCGTAGCCGTCACGGCCCGTGATCGTCGAAACGCGTGTGGCCAGCTCGTCGGCTCCGCTGACGTCGTGGCGTTCGTCCTCTCCAGCCTGTCCGCAGGCGATCAGGACCAGGGGAAGCACGAGGGGCAGGGTCGGTCGGGTGCGCATGGGAGTTCGTTGTTCGACCATTCATCGGGGAGCCCTGCTGGATGTGAACGGCGCATGACCGCCGCCGGCGGCGGACCGTTGGCCGGGACGACGAGGATGCCACCGACGGAGGCCTCCCGGCAAGGCGGCGGGGTTCAGGCCACTGGCAGGTAGTGCGTTCTCCGGCCGCCGCTTTTCCCCTCGAGTGCTTCTCTGATCCGCCTTCTCCGGCTTAGAGCGGGTTGCCGTTCCCGTCCGTGGTGAGCACCTCGCTCAGGTGGTCCAGCCAGGGGCGGATGGCGCGGTAGTGCGCATCCACGCGGTCGGCGAGATCCGGCGCCAGCACTTCCTTGTCGGAGAAGGCATGGCTGAAGATGAACTGTTTGTAGCGGAGCAGGTCCACCGCCGGATGGTCCTTGTGGAAGCCCTGCGGCGCCGTCTTCAGTTGTTCGCCCTCCAGTTCGCCCCAGTGGTCACGCAGGCGTTTCGCGCCGAGCAGTTTCCGCCAGACCGGGTGATCGTACAGGATGTCCGTGCGGATCTTCTTCAGGTCGTCCGGCTCCGGCGCCCAGAAGCCGCAGGCGATGAAGCTGGCGCCCGGTGCGATGTGGAAGTAGTAACCACCGCGCAGGGCGGGCTTCACGCGCGCCAAGCTGCCCGCCAGATGCTCCTTGTACGGCGGCTTGTCCTTGTGGAAGCGCAGGTCGTTGTAGATGCGGTACATCGCCTCCTTGCCGTCGGCCGTGGCGATCTTGTCGTGTCGCCGCATCCGCTCGATCAGGGCGTCGGCGAAGGCGCGCATGTCCGCCATTGCGGCCTCGTAACGGTCCTTGTGGGCGGTGAACCAGTCACGGTCGTTGTTCTTCTTCAGGTCGGCGAGGAAGCGGAGGGTGGCGCGGTCAATGGCGCCATGGGAGGTGCTCATGGTCGGTGACAAAGGTCGTGCGACCTTCGGACCGTTCCGTCAGACCGCCTCCCCGAAGGTCAACAGGTTGTGGTCCGGGTCCAGAAGGGCGAACTCCCGCTGCCCCCATGGTTTGGCACTGAGCCCACCGTTCGGGTGAATGGCCACGCCGCGCTCCTGCAATGTGCGGTACAGGCGATCGATATCCGTCGTGCGGATGTACACCTGCCCATCGTTGGTCAGCGGATCAAGGTCTTTGGAAAGGAAGAAGTGCAGTTCGATGCCTTCGCGGCGAAGGATGAGGTAGTTGTCGTACTCGCCGGCAATGGTGAACCCCAGGGCTTCGGAGTAATAGGTGCGGGTCACGACTTGATCGCGCATCGGCAGCTTGGGGTGAACGGAGGTGAGCATGGGCGGACCAGGGTTCAATCATCCAGCCCATTACCGGCCATGATGCGGTCCACGTTCTTCTCGATGCGTGCCATCCGCGTCGTGCTCTGCTTGGCACCGCCGAAGTACAGCAGGTAGCCCCGTTGCCGGCCCGGTGTCAGCGCGTGGAAGGCCTTTTTCAACGCGGGCATCTGCTTCATCGCCGTGGCGAATTCCTCGGGCATATCGTACTCGGCCGTCTTCTTCAGCACCACCTGCTTGCCCGCTTTCTCCAAGGCGATCGCCTCGCGGATGTAGCGCTTCAGCAAAGGCGTCAGTTCTTCGATCGCCTTCACGCTGGCGAAGCGGATCTGCCGGGCGCTCTGCACGTTCTTGGTCTGTTGAACCAGGAGTCCTTTCGCATCCTTCAGCAGCGCGCCTTTGTGGAAGAGCAATGCACAATACTCCTTGAAGCCATGGATCAAGAAGACGTTCTTTCCGTTGAGCGTGTAGCAGGGGTGGCCCCATTTCAGTTCCTCGGTGAGGCCGCTGTCCAGTGCGATGTCGCGCAACAATCCGTATGCCTCCTGCCATGGGGTGTCCTTGTTGAAGAACCAGTCGACCGCGGGGTTCATGGTGCCTTGCTGTGCTTCTGGGAGGACCGGTGGATCACATCTTTACTCCGGGCAGCTTCGCCACCTCCTTCACCCAGCGCGTGAACTGCTTCTCGTCCAGCTTGTCGTCCTCGTGGATGTGCAGGTAGCGTACCTCCTTTTGTGTGCTGGCCACGGGCGGCATGGGATCCAGGAGACCGCCTCTGAAGAAGCCCACCTTCACATACTTGGTGGTGCAGTGGAAGCCGAGGAAGCGGGTGTCCCGGTCCAGCCCGTAGAGTGGCGTGTTCCACTTCACGGCCTTGGTCACTTTGGGCACGGCGCGGGTGATCAGGCGGTCCAGCAGTTCGCCCACCGCACGCTTCCAGCCGGGCATGGCCGCGATGTAGGCCTGCACCGTCTCATCGCCATGGCCTAAGGCGATCTGCGGATTGCCGCCGCTGAGCAGCTTGATCTTTCCACTGGGACCGGGCTTTGTCGGTTGCTTTTTTGGCATGGTGGTGCGGGCTGGCATCGTGCCGGGATGTTGCCACAAAGTTGCACTGTACATCGGTTCATTTTCAATCGGAATGGTCCGATCAGCAGCGCTCCACGAAGTACATCTCCATCTCCCCCTTGCCCTTCGCCTGCACTTTTCCGCGGGGAGTGAATTTGAATGCCGGGGAGGGTGAATGGTGAATGGGAGTTGGTGAATGGCCCGCGTCATCATCACCATTCGCCATTCGCCAACTACTACTCACTTTTTCCGCATCTTTCACCAACCGGTAGGTCGCCTCGCTGATGTTCACCTGGCCCACTTCGCCGCTGCTCTCCATGCGGCTGGCCGTGTTCACCGTATCGCCCCAGATGTCGTACTGGAACTTCTTCACCCCGACGATCCCGGCGACGACCGGACCTGTGTGGATGCCGACACGCATCTCGAAGAAGGGTTTGCCCTGTGCCTCCCGCTCGGCCTTGTGTTGCTTCATGAAGTCCTGCATCTCCAAGGCTGCGCGTACCACATCGGCCGGTGAGCCATGCTGCGGATCGGGCAAACCGCCGGCAGCCATGTACGCATCGCCGATGGTCTTGATCTTCTCGATGCGGTAGTGTCCCATGATGGCATCGAAGGTCTTGAAACAGGTGTTGAGTTCCTGTACCAGCTCATCGGGACCGACTTGTTCACTCAGTTGCGTGAAACCGCGGAAGTCGGTGAAGAGCACGGTGGCCTGTTCGAAGTGCCTGGCATCGGCGGCACCCTTGGCCTTCAGTTCCTCGGCCACCTCGAACGGTAGGATATTGAGAAGTAGCGCATCGGATCGTTCCTTCTCGGCACGGAGCTCGGACGTACGCTCTTTCACCTCGGCATCAAGTTCATCGCGCTGGCGCGCCACCAAACGATTGTGGTGTGCGGAGCGGATGGCCATGTATACGGCCACGCTCAGCGGCACTGCCACCCAATTGCAGTAGTCGGCGATCACCGAAAGCCAGCCCGAGAGCCCGACCCCCGTGAACGCGCCGATGATGTTCAACATCAGGGTGAGCAGGAGCGAGGCCACGGCCCCCGCGCCCACCCAGCGCTCATATCCCTTCGCACGCAGCAGGCGGAATCCCAGGCGGATCACCTCGATGGTGAACCACGTGATGATGACCCCGAACGCAAGGCCCATGATCAACATGCTCACAACGAAGGCGATCGAGCTCCCGTCGAATGTGAGGCTGTCCAGCGTATCGAACAGCCCCATGGCATCGAGGACCGTGGCAACGGTGCCGATCGTGGTCATCGTCAATACACCGGTCGTGTACCGCCGCGCCATCCTGACGGTGAGGTCGCCTCGCATCATCCTCAGCACGATGATCAGCAGGTATGTCGGCCAGACCAGCATCACCGTGCTGAACCGGTCCAGCGCCTCGGCCAGCCCCAGTGGGAAACCCAGGTTGCGCTGGTCGCCACCCAGGTGGCACAAGGTGTCAATGGCGGTGATCAACGACAAGGACGCGAGCACCAGCCAGCTGAGTTGGCGCCGATCATCGGCCCACATCACCAGCGCGAACAGAAGGATGATGATGTTGATGCCGATGAACACGCCATAGTGCAACATGGTCCGCTGGATCCGGTACATGTTGTCGGCCCTGTGGAGTGTCACGCGCAAGCCCGCCTCCTCCAGCGCGCTTGAAGGTGGTGTGGTGATGCGCAGGGCGATCACCTCGCGGTCGCCATCACCGAGCAGGCTGATCGGAACGCTCATGTGCGGGATGGAGTCCCCGGTCGCAAGCGCACTTCCGGCTTGGGCGGGTGCATTGGACCGCGCCAGCTCCTGGCCGTTCAGATAGAGTACGAAAGCACAACGCGATCGGACATTCACGACCAGCGGAAGATCGCGCAGAACAGCGTCTGCGCGCAGGTGGTAGCGCACCCAATGTACCGTGGCACCGGTAACCACGCTGTCCTCCGAACGGTTGAGCCGCGACCAGGTTCTGTCCTCAAAGATGCGAGCGGCCATGGTGCTATCCCCTCCGATCCAATGCCGGGGATCTCCCTTCTTGTCCAGATCGATGCCGGGTACTTCATTGCCCTGGCCGGACACCTGTGTGGTCTCCTGTTCCAGGTCCATAAGCGTCACGTGGGCCGCGTCCGGTGACGGCTTGATGTGGACCTTTTGGGCCACCGAACGAGTGGCGCACAACGCGGCAATGATCAGGATGTAGTGGCGCAGCACGGCGAAAAGGTAGGGTGCCGGTGGCGGTCACAACGGCTGGCTCATCAGGCGATCACGCAGCGCGTGCCCGGCTCACCCTTACCCCGGGCCTGCGTTTTTCAACGCGGGGAGGACGCGAAGGCGATCGTCCTCATCTCCTTCACGGACGCATCTCATTCGCACACCTCACTTCCCCGCCGCGTACCGGAACCGCATGATGCTCCCCTTGGCAATACCCTTCTTGTCCCCCTCGGAGGAGATGAGCATGTCGCCGTTCGGCAGGAAAGCGAGGCCCTCGGGTTTGAAGAAGATCTCGGACGGAAGGGGATGCACCTTGATGGTCCCGCCATGGAGCACCACCAGCAGGCGGTCGCTGGCGGAAAGCACGTACAGCGCCTTGGTGACCGGGTGTATTTCCGCGGCCGAGGGCTGGAAGAGCACCCCGCCGGTCGCCAAGGTGGGCAGGTCGCGCGCGAGGGCCTGCGACACGGCCGCATTGCTGAGCACGCGCTGGACCGTCACGTTCCCGTCCCGACCGATGCGCTGCACCTGCCGCTCGTCCGCAGATCCGGTCACGGGCGCATCCTTGCTCACGATCACATGGTCCCCGGTGGATGGGTCGAGGAAGAGGCCTTCCTGGTTCAGTGAGGCCAGGGCCGGCATCTGCGCATTGATCCGGATGCGGCGCCGGCGGTCCAGATGCACCAAGTGGCCATCGCTGCGCAGCACCGTGATGGTGTCGCCATGAACGGCGATGTCCTCGAAATCGCCGATGTCGGTGAAACGCAGCACATCGGTGATCCGCCCTTCGCTCAGGTCGTAAGTGAACACGGCCCCCAGTTCGTCCTGTACACAGAGCACACGGCCCTCGTCGACCAGCGCGATACCGGAGATCTCGCGGAGCAGATCGGGCATCTCGAACACGGTGTCCGGATCAAGCAGGTCGTAGCCGAGTCGCGGCAGTTCCAGACCGTGCAGGGTGGCCAGGGTCCATTTGTCCGAGGCCAGCAGGTCCACCGGCTTGTACTTGCGGCCCGTGGTGGTGAAGTACAGGTTCTGTTCCACACCGTCCTGCAGGACCTCCACCTTCAGGAAGCTGGTGTCGGCGGTGGTCACCAACGCGATCTCGTCCAACGACCAGCCGGCGTATTGCTTGGCCAGGGCCCTGTCGATCCGTTCCATCACGTCGGCCTCCGGGCTCACCTCGCGCTCCTCATAGCTCACGCGACCGTTGTGGATGCCCGCCTCCACCAGTTCCGCACCGCAGAGGTATTCCACCTCGACCAGTCCGGACCCCGAGCGTTCGATGCGCAGGATGTCGGCGCTGGGGCAGCGCTCGCGCACCAGGTCGGCGATGGTGCGGTCGTCGGTCGCCTGGCCGTGGCTCCATGACGGAAGGATGCAGGCGAGCAGCAGGAGAGGGAGGGTGCGGTGCGGGATGAAGTGTGGCATGGTGCAAAGAGACGAATGAGATCTTGGAAAGATCCGGATCGCCATCCATCCCGGATCCTTCCCAATTCCGGCCGATAGCTTTGAAGCCATGAAGATCCTGGTGGTGGAGGACGAAGCGGGCCTGGCCGACGTGATCACACGCTCGCTGGAGCGCGAGCACTACGTGGTGGAACTGGCGCGCGACCACCGCTCGGCCCTGCTGAAGATCGCCGACCATGCCTATGATGTGATCCTGCTGGACATCATGCTGCCCGGTGGCAGCGGGCTGGACGTGCTGCGGGCGCTGAAGCAACAGGGCACACCGGGCAATGTGATCATCATCTCCGCCAAGGATTCGCTGGAGGACAAGCTCACCGGCCTGGACCTGGGCGCGGACGATTACCTCACCAAGCCCTTCCACCTCGCCGAGCTGAACGCCCGTGTACGGTCCGTGCTGCGGCGCAAGGCGCTGGGCGGCGGCAACGGCATCTCGGCGGGCAACCTGCGCATGGATGTGGACGGCCGCAGTGTGCAGGTGGATGGTGCCGAGGTCGCGCTGAACCGCAAGGAGTTCGACACGTTGCAGCACCTTTTGCTGAACAAGGACCGCCTGGTGACGCGCGGGGCATTGGCCGAACACGTGTGGGGCGACCACGCCGATGGTGGCGACGACCTGGATTTCATCTACTCGCAGATCAAGAACCTGCGTCGGAAGCTGAAGCAGGCGGGAGCAACCTTGGAGATCCAGGCCGTGTACGGCATCGGGTACAAGCTGGTGGAGCCATGAGGCTGCTGAACCGATCGCTCCTGCAGCTCTCCCTGGTGCTGTTGCTGGTGCTGGCCGCATGGGCGGTGCTGTTCTTCTTCATCGTGCGCCATGCCGTGGTGAAGAGCATCGACGAAGGCCTGGATGACCAGGAGGAGATCATCCGCTACCGGTTGGAGCAGGACAGCACCCTGCTGCACGTGCACGACCTCGGCCTGTACGGATTCGCCTTCGCACCCGTGCCGGATAAAGTGAAGAAGAGCTACATCGACACGATGCTGTTCGTGCCCAGCGAGGGGGAGGTGGAACCCGTGCGGCTGCTCACCAGGACCTTCAAGTACAGGGACGGATACCAGCAACTAAGGATCTACACCAGCACGGTGGAGGAGGACGACCTGATCGAGGCCATCCTGTTCGCTTTGGTGGGGCTCTACCTCACCCTGGTGATCACCATCGTGGTGGTGAACAACGTGGTGCTGCGCCGTGTGTGGCGGCCTTTCCACAATATTCTGGTCCAGGTGAAGGGCTTCCGCCTCGGTCGCGACCGGTCCCTGCCGGCGGTGCGCACCGACATCCAGGAGTTCAAGGACCTGAAGACCGCCGTGGATGCCATGGTCCTTCACGCTTCGTCCACTTACGACCGCCAGCGCGCCTTCACGGAGAATGCCGCGCACGAACTGCAGACGCCGCTGGCCATCGCGATCAACAAACTCGAGTTGCTTGCCGAGCGACCGGTCGGGGAGGAGGAACGCATGCAGGCGATCGGCGAGGTGATCACATCGCTGGAGCGGCTCACCCGCCTGAACCGGTCGCTGCTGTTGTTGGCGCGCATCGAGAACCGCCAGTTCCCGGATGAACGGTCCATCGTCTTCGGGCCGTTGATGCAGGAGGTGGTGGAGGAGTTCGGTGACCTTGCCGGGCATCGCGGGGTCTCCTTGGATCTGCGTGTGGACGCGGCGTTCGAACATACCATGGACCCCGGGCTTGCGCGCAGCCTGGCCAACAACCTGGTGAAGAACGCCATCGTTCACAACGTGCGCGGCGGTTCGGTGCAGGTGCAGGTGGACACCAGCGGCATCACGGTCCGGAACAGCGGCGCGGAGAAGCCGCTGGACCCCGCGCTCATCTTCAACCGCTTCCACAAGGAGACCACGGCGGATGGTGGCACCGGCCTGGGGCTGGCGATCGCGAAGGCCATAGCGGAGATGTACGGGCTGCAACTGAACTACGCGTACGAGGGTGCGCATGTGATGCGGCTGAACCGGGCGTGAGCTTCGGTCCGTTCCCAATTCTTTCCAGATCAGGGGCTTCCCTTTGGTGCATCAAAACACAACGCACCATGGAACACACCAGCATCATCGCACGGGCCTGCGGGCTCATCATCGCCACCGGGACCCTGTTGACGGCCGCTCAGGCGCAGGGTATGCAACCGGTCGGCCCGCCCGAGGCCGTCACCGCCGCCTTCAACAAGGCCTTCCCCAACGCCATGGACGTGGAGTGGAAGCAGCGCGGTACCCAGTACAAGGTGGAATTCGAGACCGGTGTCTTCTTCACCGATCATGAAGCCTGGTACGATGCCACCGGCAAGCTGCTCCGCCACGAGGAGGAGATCTCCGTGAGCGACCTGCCCGCAGCGGTGACCACTGCCGTCCGCACCGAGTTCCCGGGATACACCATCGACGACGCGGAGCGGATCACCGTGGACGGTGTGGTGACCTACGTGGTGGAGCTGGAACTGAAGGGCCAGCCCGACTGGAAGGTGGCGTACGATGCCGCCGGGAAACAAGTGCAGAAGACGCAGGACTGAGGGGGCTCAGGCGAACATAACGTACAGGATACGGCGAATACGGCTGGGTGAGCATCTTTGTGATGCCATTGCTACCTCATGGCCAAAGCCGAACTCAAGACCAAGGAGAACGACGCCAGCGTGGAAGCCTTCCTTGCGGCTCAGCCCGACGCCGTGGCCACCGACTGCCGGGCGATCATGCAACTGATGCGCAAGGCCACCGGCGAGGAGGCGCGGATGTGGGGCGCGAGCATCGTGGGCTTCGGCAAATACCGGTACAAGGGCGCCAGCGGTCGCGAAGGCGAATGGATGCTCACCGGCTTCAGCCCGCGCAAAGCCAACCTCTCGTTGTATATCCTCACCGGGCTTGACAAGTCGACGGCGCAGTTGAAGAAGCTGGGCAAGCACAGCACCGGCAAGGGCTGCCTCTACATCAAGCGCCTGGGCGATGTGGATGTGAAGGTGCTGGAGGAGTTGATCGTGAAAGGGGTGAAGGGGCTGGAGGAGATGCGGGTGCGGTGAATGCGCTGAGCACCCCAGCACGTAATGCGTGCTCCGCCCACCGGCCTTGCCCTTCTTCAGGACCTTCTTCGCTACGAGGTCGGTGAGGTCGCGGGCGGCCGTGTCCTGCGAGGTCTCGGCCAGTTTGGCGTTGTTGCCGTAGGTGAGGCGCGTTATTCTCCGCAGAATTTGCGGAGAATATGGACGGTATTCTCCGCAATGCGTGATGATATTCGGGCGGTGCCGATATTCGGTACACCATGTCCGAACGTTTCCATCGTCGATCCATCCGGTTGCGCGGATACGATTACCGACAGGTCGGCGCGTATTACGTGACGGTGTGCACGCATGAACGCGTGCATTTGTTCGGACAGGTCACGGATGGCGCCATGCGCAATTCGCCCATGGGCGACATCGTGCAACGGTGTTGGTACGCGATACCGGAACACATGCCCATGGTGGTATGCGATGCGTTCGTGGTGATGCCTGACCATGTGCACGGGATCGTGGTGATCACGGATCCGGTGTCGGGACCATCGGTTCCACACGGGTCATCGTCGGACGGCGGGGTAGGGTCGGCGAAATCGCCGACCCTACGGATCCCCGACCCGGTTGATGATCCCATTGATGTACCGAAATCGAATGACGCCGACACGCCCCGCCGCCCGCCGATCGCCATCATGCCCAAAAATTCATTGGGCCACATCATGCAAACGTTCAAATCCGCCGTTACACGCATGGCGTACCGCGATGGGTTAGTGCCGCATGGCACACCCATCTGGCAACGCAATTATTACGAACGCATCATCCGCGATGGCGGTGAATGGGCGCGCATCGCGAAATACATCAAGGACAATTTCCCTTCGTCCGCGTTTGCAACGCGGATGGTTTGCAACTCGGACGGTCCATACCGGACCTGTAGCCAATGGGTTGAAGTACAAGTGTGACCGTGGTGGCGCCCGCGTTGCAAACGCGGGTGAGGGTGGTGACTCATATTCTATCTGAGCAACGGGTCCGAGGGTGGGACAGGTACCGATAAGGGATTTAGGTCTGAAGCCTATCACGCGAATTGGTTCACCTGTCACTCCGCCCAGTTCCCTTCGGGGATCAGTAGCACCGGTAAGTAACTCACCGAGGTGCGAGTAAAGAGTCACGCGAAATGCGGGGTTGACCGGTCAGAGGGATTCCGGCGCATGAGCGTTGCGCGCATGTGAGAGGTGCATGAGTGAATCTAGTCATCACCATCAAGTTGTTAGGAGAAGTATGAACAACCAGTTGAGTGAAGTTCTCATGGGCATACCTTGCGCGCAAGAGCACTGACGACTTTTTCGTCAGGACATGAAATGCTACACCTCGAGGCGTTGGATCTGTTCGACAAACCAGTCTTGGACAAAAAGGGCCTTGTGCGCCGTGCGGCAGGTCGTTTCTACACTCCTCACTGGATGGCTCGAGAGCTCGCGGTTCAACTCGTAGCACGACTACCGGAGAAAAGGGCGTACAAAGCACTTGACCCGTTCGCCGGCGATGGCCGATTGCTGGCTGCGCTAGTTGAGAGCATTGGTGAGAGCAAAGCGCTCAGGTCCCGAAAATGGGAATTCCACCTTTGGGATAATGATGGTGCTGCGCTGGTCGATGCAATGAGCAATGTGCGTAGCGCTCTGTCAAAAGCCGGCCTTAAGGGTGTCGTGTTGGTGCATCAACGCGACACGTTTCTTGCCACCGATGAACGTGGGGTCTTTGATTTGGTCTTCACCAATCCACCGTGGGAAGCGTTGAAGCCGGATTCACGAGAACTGAATCAGATGTCAAAGTCTGCTCGGGTCGAATATGAAGCACAGCTGAAGGAGTACGATCGCAATTTAAAGATGGTGCTTCCGCATTCGCAGCCATCGACTAAGACTTATGGCTGGGGAACAAACTTGTCCCGTTGTGGACTTGAACTCGCTGTCAATGTCTGTTCCTCAGACGGTGTTCTGGGCGTGATACTTCCGTCAAGCATCCTGTCGGACGAAGCAAGTGCACGCCTTAGACATTGGCTCTTCGACGCTGCGCAGTTGGTTCAGATCGACTACTATCCGGCAGAGGCAAAGCCGTTTGACTCGGTTGACCAGCCATGCGTATCCATCCAGTTGACCCGACCTGCAGGCAAGAGATTTTCACCTCTGGTAGTGCGGCATGATCGCAATAGAAGCATCGTCTCTGCTGGGCGACTTGCTCTTACGAAGGATGACTTGGCTGCATTGAACCATCGTCTTCCGATTGAGCTCAATCAATCCGAGGCGGATCTACTCATTGGATTCCGGCGTCTTCCGCTTCTTCAGGACTTTGATGTCTCCCGTGGTGGGAAACTCTGGATGGGCCGTGAGTTAGATGAAACCGGATACAAGAAGTTCGTTTGTGATAGCGGAATCGTTCCCTTTATGAAGGGCAGGCATGTCGAACGATTTCGGCACACAGAGTCAGGGCAGTTCATTGTCCCGGGGTCGCTCACGATCCCTGAATCACATCGTTATGCAAGAGTTGCATGGAGGGATGTGTCACGCCGTTCTCAAGTCCGCCGGGTCATTGCCTCCCTGATACCATCTGGGGTTGTAACGGGCAACTCGCTTCAGGTCGCCTACTACACTGACGGGGATGTACAAAAAACAAAGTCCCTGCTGGGCGTTATCAGTTCTATGGTTTTCGAGTTCCAGCTTCGGAATAAACTCGGCACCGGCCATGTTTCTTTGGGGACGGTGCGTTCCGTTTGTGTTCCAGACTTGAATGATCAGGGTTTCGTGAAGCGCACTGTGGCCATCGTCGATCGTCTTCTAAACGGGGATGCGACGGCTGAAGTAGACCTTGATGTCCTGCTAGCGAAGGCCTATGGACTTTCGGTAAAGAAGTACAGGGGGATAGCTGACACTTTCACTGGCGTTTCGAGTGACTACAAAGCTGCCGTACTTTGCAAGCTTCAGAGGGCCAAGTAAAGCCCCTGACTGTACGAATGGCACAGCGACCGCGTCTTCTGATTCCGAACCACTACTCTGCAAAGCTGAGTGAGTTGGACATGGCCATTGGTGTTAGTGTGCCACCAGGAGGCAATTGGAAGAACGTTCCACATCATATTCCTTCCAAACGCCTCGAATCGATTCGAGCGAGCTACGCTGCAGGATCCGGCAGTAGATCGACGTACTATGGGAGACTGCATCCGGACTTCCCCGCATACACCATCAACACATACTTCAATCGTCCGGGTAACGGTTGCCATCTGCACTATGACTTTGAAGGCGGTCAACATCGGGTGCTATCCGAAAGAGAGGCGGCTCGCTTGCAGTCATTTCCAGACAGCTTTGTCTTTCACGGGAACCATGGTTCGATTCAAAAGCAGATTGGTAATGCGGTCCCTCCGTTGCTGGCATATCAGATTGCTGGTCAGTTGCCCCATACAGGAGCGTATGTGGATCTTTTCAGTGGTGCCGGTGGATTTGCACTAGGGTTCAAATGGGCGGGCTGGACTCCCATTGTCGCAAACGACATAGATCCCAGCTTCCTTAAGACCTATGCTTCGAATATCCATTCCAATACAATCGTGGGCGACATACGAGACAAGTCTGTGTTCAAGCGATTGGTGGAAGCTGTAAAGGATTCACGAAAGGCGGATGAGCCCTTGTTCGTACTCGGAGGGCCACCATGCCAGGGTTTTTCCACAGCGGGTAATCGGCGGACTCAGGATGATGAAAGGAACCACTTGTTCAATGAGTATAGAGCATTTGTCAGTGCGGTGAAGCCAGATGGCTTTGTCTTCGAGAATGTCCCTGGGCTTCTCAACATGGAGGGTGGGGCAGTGTTCCAACACATTCATCGCAGACTTGTAACTCCTGGACGATCACTTACGAAGTGGCTGTTGAGGTCCGAAGAGTATGGCATACCACAACGAAGAACGCGTTTGATATTACTCAGCACGCCGAAACGCTGGGGGACGCTTGAATCACCGGGAAAAGGAACTGAACTGCTTAAGCGCGACGACATCCCGTTGTCATTGCCGAATGCGATTTCGGTTAAGGAAGCGTTGTCCGATCTTCCAGCATTGAGTCAAGGCCAAGATGGGTCCGGGCTCGGCTACTGTTCAGAACCTCTGACGAACTACCAGAGGCTCATGCGAGGTCTGATTTCGCCTGCGGACTATCTAGCTCTTCTTCGCCAACAAGAACTGGTTGAGAATGATTGACGTCTGTAATCCAGCACTATTCGACGAAAGCTTGGTTCAGCTTCGCGGACACAAGAGCGATGTGGGGCAGAAGTTCAAGGGCCGCTTCACCCTCCTTTACTTTGGAATGAAGTTCAACCAGAACCGGTTGTCGAGCATTTTTTCGGGCACCTACTTTCCGTCTGAAGTCTTGGAGTCTATGCTTGATGAACTATACTCCAAGGCATCGCGAGCTGCGAATGATTGTGTTCTGATGCCCTTTGAAGGCCGTTACTTGGCACGAACCGGGCTAACCAAGCCTGGAAACAGTTACCCCACGAATACTTGGCGCAATCACTTTCACCTTCAAAAAGGAATTGGATGCTATGCTCCTAAATCAGACCTCGAAAGTCCTACGTTTCTCAGCCAATCACGATTGGCCTGTCGTCACTTGCGGCCGACTACGGCTGGCACCTTGAGCGGTGCGAAATGCGCCCTTGGTTCAGGTGCAGAGTATCGCAATGAAGAACATCCAAAGTGGCTGCAGATTGGTCAAGACCAGTTAGGGCTTGCAGTCGTGGACCTACAGAACCTGACCAACTTCCAGCAGTATGTGGCACCTGATGGCGTGAGAATTCCATTCTGGGCATTCGCCGTTGCGATATACCATGACGCATATCCGGGGCTTGTAACTGGCGCGAGGGATCAAGTGGGTAGAGCAGAGTTCATGGCGGATTTCAATCTATCTGATTTAGAGTTCGATGCTTACTTCGATGATAGCGTGGACAACGAACGGAATGCGGTAGTTCTCGGGATTGCTCGTAATGCCCCGGTGGCAGTGCCGCGCAGTGGCCCTCATGTTCTAGCTCCCCAGCCTCGCACTCGTGCCCTTCGAGAATTGAGCACGGAAGAGTTGTTGATGCCGACTTCAGTTCCACCGCCCGCGGTCAACACTGGCTGGGATGCGGAGCAGTATGTAAAGTCTGCTTTGGATGCGGCAGGATGGAATGCCAATGTGGTAAGCAGGTTTGGACGGGGCTATGACATCATCGCTCAAAAGGGTCTTCGGACGATTTTCGTCGAGGTGAAAAGCTCATTGGGTCTTTGTTCTCCGATTTTGACTGCTCTTGAATGGCAACAGGCTCTTGTCTACAATGACGGTTACATCTTGGCGGTTTTGGAGAATTTCAATACAACAGGGATGAACACGGTTTATTGGATTCCAGATCCAGCGAATCGTTGTGTGGCCACTGCGCAGCAAACTCTGTCCTATTCGGTTGCACGGAGGGTATGGACTAATGCTACCGTGCCAATGACGAACCTCTGAGTATTGCGATCTTTCGCGTGAGCAATCGCAGCGGGTAGCCCACAGGCGGCTGAGGAACGAAGCCGACGAGGACTACGAGCGAATGGCCCGACGGCGCGCATTTGGCGCAGTAACGACCTAATGACCTACGTCTGCAACACCCCCATGTTGAACTCCCGCGTCGCCGGGGCCTGGTTCGCCGCCTCGATCCCCATGGAGATCCAGGTCCTTGTCTCCAGCGGGTCAATGATCGCATCCAGCCACAGCCGGGCCGCCGCGTAGTACGGGCTGGTACTCTCCTCGTACTTCGCGCGGATCTTGCCGAGGATCTCTTCTTCGCGCTCCTTGGTGATCTCTTCTCCCCGGCCTTTCAGCGCGGCCACTTCGATCTGCAGCAGCACCTTGGCGGCCTGGTCGCCGCCCATCACGGCCACGTTGGCGCTTGGCCAGCCCACGATCAGGCGCGGGTCGTAGGCCTTGCCGCACATGGCGTAGTTGCCGGCGCCGTAACTGTTGCCCACCACCACGGTGAACTTGGGCACCACGCTGTTGCTCACGGCGTTCACCATTTTCGCGCCGTCCTTGATGATGCCGCCGTGCTCGCTGCGGCTGCCCACCATGAAGCCGGTGACGTCCTGCAAAAAGACCAGCGGGATGTTCTTCTGGTTGCAGTTGGCGATGAAGCGTGTGGCCTTGTCGGCGCTGTCGCTGTAGATCACGCCGCCGAACTGCATCTCGCCCTTCTTGCTCTTCACCACCTTGCGCTGGTTGGCCACGATGCCCACGGCCCAGCCGTCGATGCGCGCGTAGCAGGTGAGGATGCTCTGGCCGTAGCCCTCCTTGTATTCGGTCCACTCGCTGCCGTCCACCAGCCGCGCGATCACCTCGCGCATGTCGTACGGCTTGGCGCGCTCGATGGGGATGATGCCGTAGAGGTCCTTCGGCTCGCTCTTGGGCGGGGCGGGCTTCTCGCGGCTGAAGCCCGCATCCTTGGGTTTGCCCAGTTTGTCCATCAGCGCGCGGATCTTCTGGATGCAGTCCGCATCGTCCTTGCACTTGTAGTCGGTAACACCGCTGATCTCGCTGTGTGTGGTGGCGCCGCCGAGGGTCTCGTTGTCGATGTCCTCGCCGATGGCGGCTTTCACCAGGTAGCTGCCGGCGAGGAAGATGCTGCCGGTCTTCTCCACGATCAGGGCCTCATCGCTCATGATGGGCAGGTAGGCGCCACCGGCCACGCAGCTGCCCATCACCGCGGCGATCTGCGTGATGCCCATGGAGCTCATCACGGCGTTGTTGCGGAAGATCCTTCCGAAGTGCTCCTTGTCGGGGAAGATCTCGTCCTGCATGGGCAGGTACACGCCGGCGCTGTCCACCAGGTAGATGATGGGCAGGCGGTTCTCCATGGCGATCTCCTGCGCGCGCAGGTTCTTCTTGCCCGTCATGGGGAACCACGCACCGGCCTTCACCGTGGCGTCGTTGGCCACCACGATGCACTGGCGCTTGCTCACGTAGCCGATCACCACCACCACGCCCGCGCTGGGGCAGCCGCCATGTTCCTTGTACATGCCGTCGGCGGCGAAGGCACCGATCTCGATGCGCGGGCTCTTGGGGTCCAGCAGCGCGTCGATGCGCTCGCGGGCCGTCAATTTGCCCTTGGCCTTGTGGTCGGCGATGCGTTTCTCGCCGCCGCCGAGGTGGATCTTCCTGAGGCGGGTGTTGAGGTCACCCAGCTTCAGTTTGTTGAAGTCTTCGTTCTTGTTGAAATCGATGTCTTGTTTCTCGGCCATGATAGGGTCAGCTGATCAGCCGATGAGCGGATCCGCTGATGGGCTGTGGTGCGAAGATCGGACGTGAACTTCAATTGTCCGTGAGCGTGATATGTGTTCGGGCGTGCCGGTATGCGCCCTTCACTTCGCAGCGCCTCCGCTCGGGAGCACACCGTCGGGTCCTGCGCTGTAGCCGGACTTGTCAGGGCCAGCGGCTGCGGCGCTGCGGTGGCTTCCTTCGGTCGCCTCCTCGCTGCACGCATCCGCAAGGCCCTGCCCGCGCCAGGCTGCCGCTTCGGCCCCTCACGCGGAGTATAAATCCCGTCAAGTCGGTTACTCCTGCCGTTGGTCGAGCAATCGCTGCCTGAGTTCTTCTATCGTTGGCAAAGGATCTATCCGGTGAAGCATGACATGGCAATTGGAGCAGACCATGGCAAGGTCTTCCACGCGGCTCTTATGCCCGGGCTGCATGGTGTGGACCGGAACCGTGTGGTGCGCTTCGATGTACCCGGCTCCAGCCGCTCCGAAAGTCAGGAAGAAGGAGTAGCCGCAAACCTCGCAGCACATGTTGGGGTCTCGGGCTAAGAACTGTTCTTTCGCCGCTCGTACAAGTTCAGGGTTGCGGATGTGTTCCGCTTTTCTGTGTTCGATGAAGCGCTCTCTCCCTTCTGGGTAAAGGGCGGCTTCGAACTCAGGTTGGATGGCTATTGGTGCGGCAGACGAAGGTGCATCCGCACCCATAGAGGCCGCAGTCGGATTCGCACCTTCTTGTTCCTTTTCTTCTTCGTCCTCATTACTTTCACCAGCCCATTTCGGAAAGGTGTGTCCGATGGTCCATGTGAACGAATGGGCATCGAGGAGGTCGACGGGCTTGCTGAGCTTGGTCATCAACAGAGCTTGTACCTGTTTAATTAGGTCGATGAACGTCGTGTAGTTGGACCACGATGTGTTGCCGGAAGTCTTGAAGTCCTCCACACCGAGGAAGTCGAATGCCCGATCGAATCCCTGCTGACTTATGGGAAGATAGCGTTGCTTGTCCTTTAAGAAGAAGAGGTATGCGATGAACTGATATTGATGACCCATGACCTGCAATTTCTCAAACAGGTCTTGGTCACTCGCCTTGCTCTTGAATAGTTCGAACAAAACCTGCTCCATTGCTTTAGTGTTAGCGCCTTTCGCGAAATCATCCTTCAGGCGCCAATCCAACAGGTTGTTGACGACATGCAGACCCCTATGCCGGACCTGGGTCTTGAGCGCTGAAAGCACCTCCCGATGGATGCGACCGGTGCCGATGTCGGTTGGCTTCCAGAATTGGATCAGCAGTTTTCCCCGAGCGACCGAATGGACCTCTTTCTTGTAGCTCTCTGAAGGAGATACCAAGGGATGGTCGAAGCCTGTAAATGGTTTTCCGTCCGCGTATCGCACCGCACGATCAATGAAGTCAGCGTACGCATCCTCGAAGGCGTTCGGATCGATCCTCTTTTCCATCAAAGCCGAAAGTACTGCGCGATTTATCACCACAACAAGAAGTCCACGTTGTGATCACGACGCGTCCGTCCCGTCGTAGCGGTTCAGTGCATTTGCTTCTTTGTAACCGCGGTCGCGAACGGCATCACCGCCGCCTGCTTCATCCACGCTGCGCCTGAGCCTGTTACTTCAATACAATTCAGCCAGCTCATGGCCACCTGCCGAACTTGATCCAGCGCCGGTCCAAGGTCGTTTCAGCCTTTTCCGCGGGCCAGCCGCCGTACGGCCAGTACGACCAGCAGGAGCAGAAGGACGCCGGCGACCAAGGGCAGGAACCAAGCGAGCAGGCTGAGGCCGACCGCACCGCCCGTCTCGGCGGTGGCCAGCACCGGATTGCCCAGACCGGCGGTGGTGGTGGTGCTTGCCACGCGTGTGGTGGCGGTACCGGCGCTCACCAGACCGGCCAGGCCGCCGCCCGCCACGATGGCCAAGCCCCACGCGGCGTAGGGTGGCAGGTCCACGAAGCTGCCGAGGGCGATGATGGCTCCAGCGACCGTGGACAGCGGTACCGCGGCCACGTCGAGCGCGTGGTCCACGAAGGGGATGTAGTACGCCAGCAGTTCCACCACAGTGGCCACGCCCAAGGCGATCACGGCGGGCCATTCGGCCATCCAGGCGAAACTTCCGTTCAGGCCGATGCCGCCCACATCATACCTGGTGAACAGGGCGGCGATGAACAACGGCAGGAAGACGCGGAAACCGCAGGCCGCTGCCAAGGCGATCCCCAGCAGGATGGAAAGGACCGTGGGGCCGAGGTCGGCGGTCATGGCAGTGGGTCTTGCGGGTAAATGTAGGCGCGGTACCGCTGCGCGATCGAGTGGCCGTCGGTGCGGCTGTCCATGTTCACGAGGATCAGCGAACGATCCTGGCCTCGATCCTTGCGCCTTGTATAACACCAATGCTCGTAACAACGATGTTACAAACACGGATGTTATCGGCTCTGCATCAGCTCCGGAAGCTGTCCGATCGTTTGCGCCAGCGCGTCGGCCGCTTCTTCGTGCACGAAGTGCCCGGCACTGGCGAACTTCTCCACCTGCGCATGCGGCAGGGCCTCTTTCCATCGTTCAAGCAGGTCGCCAGGGAAGAAGCGGTCCTTCATGCCCCAGCACAGCAGCGTGGGGATGTCGCGCAGCCGATGGATCATGCGCCATTGCTCGTTCCAGAACGGTCCGGCGCCAGCGATCTCCTGCACACAGGCGAAGGTGGCCGTGCGTGCAGCGGCATCGGGCAGGACGTTCTTGTAGTGCGCGTGCAGCGCCTTCGTCAGCTTCGACCGGTCGCCGTAAGCGCTGGGCATCATCACGTTCACGCTGAATCCGAATCGCAGGTACAGGAGCCTGCCGAGCCATGAGTTCATGATCGCGCTTGGACTGCTGAAGCGCTTGTCCGGCATCAGGTCCCACATCCAGGTGTTGTAGAGCACGAGGCCCTTCACGTTCTGTGGATGTTTCAAGGCGTGCGGCAGGCCGATACCGCCGCCGAAGTCGGTGGCCACCAGGGTGAGGTCCTTCAGTCCAAGATGGTCGATGAAGGCTTGGAGCCGCCGGGCATGCGCTTCGACGGTGTAGTCCGCGTTCGCCGGCTTGTCGCTCAGTCCGAAGCCCAGGTGGTCGAGGGCGATGCAGCGGTGCGTGGAGCGGAAGGCCTTGATCAGGTGCCGGAAGCCGAAGCTCCAGTCCGGGGTGCCGTGCACGAAGAGCATGACCGGACCAGCGCCTTCGTCCACGTAATGGATGCGGCCATCGGGGTGAACGAACGTGCGACCGGTGAAGGGGTATTCATTCCGGTCCAACCAAGCGGGGTGGGTGATCATGGCCCAAAGCTCCTATGGACCCGATCCGAAGTTCTTGGTGCGGACCAACTTCTCAGATCCGAATGCGGTTGTACAATTTGCTCAGGTTGGTCGGGTGGATACCCAGGTAACTGGCGATGAGCTTGTGCGGCACGAGTTGGAACAGGTGTGCGCTCTGCGCGGCGAACTGCCGGAAGCGTTCCTCGGCGCTGGTGCTCACCTGGCGGTATCGGCCGTGGGCGGTGGCGATAAGCATCCCTTCCGCCACTTTGCGGAAAAGACGTTCGATCGAGGGATGGGCGTCGTACAGGTGCTGGAGGTCCGCATGGGCGAGGGCCAGCACGCGCGTGTCGCTGATGGCCTCCAGGATGTACGTGCTTGGCCCCTGAGCCAGGAAGGACTCCGGGATGCCACTGATGCCGACCGGGTAGGTGAAGGCCATCACATAAGGCTTGTCGTCCTTGAGGAAGTAGCTGTACTGAACCCCTTCGAGCACGAAGAACAGATCGCGCTGCACATCGCCCACGCCCGTGATCACCGCACCCTTGGGCCAGCGCCGCTCCCGCAGGCGTGCGGTGAGGTCCTGCCAGGCGCTTTCGGCCATGGGATGAATGCCATCAAGGCAGGTCCGTAAGCGAAGGTGATCCCCGGGCATGCTCATGTTCCGGCACGAAGTTGCTCTTGGGCGCGTGGTCCGAGGTTGCACACCAGGTCGATCACGCTCAGGCGGGGCTGGAAGCCGTGCCGGTCCGCGAAGATCTGGGTGTACGGCGGCACGGGCGTGACCTCCGGCGGAAGCGGTCTCTTGGGGTGGAAGCCCGCGCGCAGATCGACGATGGGGAAACGTTCTTCGGCCGGAGTCAGGTAGTCCACGGGCCCTACGCCGCCCTTGCCCATGCGGATCTCCGTGCCTTCGACATAGCGCTCGGACACAAAGATCTCCGTGGTGAGCTTGAGCCAGCCCATGGCCAGGTGGATGGTGGCGAGCTGCAGGTCCACCAAGCGCTCGTACTTGTTCAGCAGTACCGCCTCGATGTCGTCGATGTAGTGGATGAACCAGGGCGTTTGCCCGTACGCGCTGCGGATGGCGTGCAGGTGCTGCTGCGACCACGTTTCAGCGTAGGAGAGGCGTACTGCGCGCATCGGCATTTTGTGGCCATGGTCGTGCACTACCTGCACGCTCAGGTCCTGCCGTCCGTTGGGGCCCACGATGCCGGTGCGCGTGCGGTAGCTCTGCCGTTCGTAATGCTCGCCGATATCGATGATCACCCGTGGGTGTTCGGCGAGCAGGCGGTAGTGTTCGGCACTTCCGAAGTAGAAGGCGGAGAGGAGCGGGACCATCGGGAGCACGAAGATGCGATGTGGCGAACTGAGGAACCGGATAGTTTCGCGGACATGGAAAGGAACCCGCTCGCTTTGTCCGGCCTGTTGCTGCTCGCCGCATGTTCGGGTCCGTCGCCGAAGGATCCATCAACCACCTCCGATACCACTGTCAAAGTGGTCGCTCCCCCGGAAGTGCCCGCCAGCTGGGCGGGCTACTACACCGATACGCTGCCCTGCGCGGACTGCCCCGGCATCCTCACCGACCTCTGGGTGCGCAGCGACAGCACGTTCATCCTTCAGGAACGTTACCTCGGGCGTGACTCGGTACCGTACGGCACCATCGGCCAGTGGCACGTGGTGAACGGGCTGATCACCATCGGCTACACGGGGGACAAGCCGTATTTCTACCGGTACGTCAAGGATGGGCTGCTGCTGGTGGACGAGATGGGCGAAGACGCCGAGAGCGAGTTGGACTATTCGCTCGACAAGCTGGCCGACGAGATCGGCGATGCCATACCGCGGATGCGCCTTCCAGGCACCTTCACCTACATGGCCGATGCGCAGAGCTTCCAGCCCTGCGGCGCGAAGTTCAGCTGGCCGTGTGCCGCCGGCATGGACATGGGGGAGGAGGAGGGTGAACCGATCATCGCCTTCACGAACGCCGACCTGCAGAAAGCCTATCGCGAGGCCGTGAAGAACGCGGGTGATCCGTGGGTGGTGGAGGCCATCTGCACCATGGGCATGGGACCGGCCGCAGAAGGCGACGGTGCGGATGAGTACGTGTACATCGAGCAGGTGCTTCGCACGGCCGGACGTTGTCCGTGATCACTTGCCGATGCAGAACCTACCGAAGATGCTTCCCAGCAGGTCATCCGGTGTGATGCGCCCGGTGATCTCACCCAGCTGTTGCTGAGCGCGCCGCAGGTCGCTGGCCACGAGTTCGCCGCCCAGGCCCTGTTCGAGGCCGGACTTCGCGGCGATCAGGGCCTCCCGGGCATGGGTCAGGGCCTCCACATGGCGGGCGTTGGTCACCACGATGTCGCCCGCCGTCGTGTTCAGGTCCTTCACATGCGCCAAGAAACGGTCCTTGAGCGGCCCGAGCCCCTCGTTGTGCTTCGCCGAGATGGTGAGCATGTGTGACGGCTTCCGGGGCGTCAGATCGGCCTTGTTCAGCACTGGTATGATCGCCGGGCCGTTGCCGATGCGCACGGCGAGCCGGTCCGCTTCGGCGAGCAGGGCCTCTTCGTCCATGGACAAGGCATCGCCAAGGAGCACGACGATGTCCGCAGCGGCCGCCTTGCGGTAGCTGCGCGCGATGCCGAGCTGTTCGATGGTGTCGCCGGTCTCGCGAAGGCCTGCGGTGTCGATGAACCGGAACTGGATCCCATCCAGGGTGATCGTCTCCTCCACGGTGTCCCGCGTGGTGCCGGGGATGTCGCTCACGATCGCACGGTCCTCCTGCAGCAGCGCGTTCAACAGGGTGCTTTTGCCGCTGTTGGGCGCACCGACGATCGCCACGGGGACGCCCATCCGCATCGCATTGCCGTAGCGGAAGCTCTCGATGAGGTGCGTGGTGGTGCGCAGCACTTCATCCAGCAGGGCCAGCAGCGCGGGGCGGCGGGCGAATTCCACGTCCTCCTCGCTGAAGTCGAGCTCCAGCTCGATGAGGGCGCTGAAGTCGATGAGCCTCTGGCGCAGCTCCTCGATCCGCCTGCCGTAGCCGCCGCGCAGTTGTTGCATGGCGAGCCGGTGGGCGGCCGCACCCCGGCTGGCGATAAGGTCGGCCACGGCCTCGGCCTGGCTCAGGTCGAGCTTGCGGTTGAGGTAGGCCCGCAGGGTGAATTCGCCGGGCCTGGCCAGCCGGGCGCCCGCGGCCACGGCCGCCTCCAGGACGCGCTGCACGATGTACGGCGATCCGTGCAGACCGAGCTCCACCACATCCTCGCCGGTGTAGCTGGCCGGGGCCCTGAACACCGTGGCCAGGGCATCGTCCACGACCCCGTCGCCATCGGTCAGGACCACCCGCATCGCCCGCCGGTCCGGCCAGGCACGCGCACCGCCGGCCAGGCGCTCCAGCACGTTCACGGCCGACGGCCCGCTGAGGCGCACCAGCGCCACGGCCCCGACCCCTGCCGCCGTGGCCGGTGCGCAAATGGTGTCCGCAGGCTCCATGGCCGCAAAGGTGCGCACCGGCTCGTTGCCGGGCACCGGCGCCGGACCGTGCCGCCTGACCGATCTTTGCGCCCATGCCGACGCCCGACCGTGAAGCCTTCGATGCCCTCACCCATCCGGTGGTGGTGGTGGTGGGCGGTGGTTTCGCCGGGCTGGAACTGGTGAAGCGCCTTGCCGGCAAGCGCTACAAGGTGGTGCTGCTGGACCGCAACAACTACCACTGTTTCCAGCCGCTGCTCTACCAGGTGGCCACCGGCAGCCTGGGCGCGGACAACATCGCACACCCTTTCCGCCGCACCGTGGGCCCCATGCCCAATGTGATGTTCCGCATGGGCCGTGTGCTGCAGGTGATGCCGGCGGAACAATGTGTGGTCACCGACCGGGGCATCGTGCCCTACGACCATCTGGTGATCGCCACGGGCACGGTGACCAACTTCTTCGGCAACCGGCAGGTGGAGCAGGAGGCCATGCAGCTCAAGAGCATCGGCCAGGCCTTGGACATCCGCAGCGATCTGTTACAGGAATTGGAGGCGGCGCTGTATACCCCCGATGAAAAGGAGCAGCGCGCCCTGCTCAACTTCGTGATCGTCGGCGGGGGGCCTTCCGGGGTGGAGATGGCCGGCGCGCTGGCCGAGATCCGCAGGACCATCGTGCGCCACGAGTACCGCGAGGTGGAACCGGCGCGCATGCGGATCCACCTGGTGGACTCCAACGATGAGGTCCTTGGCAATTTCTCGCCCAAGGTGCGTGCGTTGGCGCTGCGCTACCTGCGCGAATTGGGCGTGGAGGTGAAGCTCGGGGTGATGGTCACCGGTTACGACGGTCGTACCGTCACCTTCAAGGACGGGACCTCGATGGAGAGCCGCACGGTGATCTGGACCGCCGGGGTCAAGGGCGATCCGCTCCCCGGGCTCGAGCCCGCCACCGAGCCGCGGTCGGGCCGGATCCGGGTGGACAGTTGCAACCGCGTCCAGGGCATCCCCAACGTGTATGCCTTGGGCGACGTCGCCCTGGACAGCTCGGACCCGGCGTGGCCCAAGGGTCATCCGCAGGTGGCTCCGGTGGCCATCCAGCAGGCCCGGCAGTTGGCCGCCAACCTGCTGCGCCCCCCGGGCGGTGCGTGGCAGCCCTTCCGGTACAAGGACAAGGGTTCCATGGCCACGGTGGGTCGCCACATGGCCGTGGTCGACATCGGCCGCGTGAAGTTCGGCGGCGCCATCGCCTGGTTCATGTGGCTGTTCGTGCACCTGATGAGCATCGTGGGCTTCCGCAGCCGCGTGATGGTGCTCACCCACTGGGCCTGGAAGTACCTCAGTTGGAAGAACAGCATCCGGCTGATCATCCGGCCGTACGTGCGGCATGCGGATGGATCGGGTGCTGATGCGCCACGCGCCTGAAGGGCGATCCGAACGGACGGCGATCCGGCCGGGGAAGCGGGGCCTACTGGGACGCCTGCCGGGTCGTGTGGTGCCGTGCCTGGCCGGGATGGGACGTTGGTGAATGGGATGGAAAGGGCCGTCGCGTCCTCGGGGATCGCGCGATCCGTGCGACCTTCGCGCCCCGCTCCCGTCATGGCCCTCCCGACCTCCGGATCCGCCTGGGCGGACAAGCGCCTGCTTGTCCTGTTCCTCACCATCTTCATCGACCTGATGGGGTTCGGGATCTTCATTCCCGTGATCCCGGTCTATGCCCGTGCGCTGCACGCCAGCGACGCGTTGGTGGGCGACCTGGGTGCCCTGTTCTCGCTGATGATGTTCATCGCCACGCCGGTGTGGGGCAGCCTGAGCGACCGATACGGCCGGCGCCCGGTGATCCTGCTGGCCATCGCCATCTCCGCCGCCAGCTATGTGCTCTTCGCGCACTCCACCACCCTGGTGCTGCTGGTGGTGAGCCGCATGCTCACCGGGCTTGGGTCGGGCAATATCACGGCGGCGCAGGCCTACGTCACGGACATCACGCCGCCCGAGGGACGCGCCAAGGCCATGGGCCTGATCGGCGCGGCCTTCGGGCTGGGCTTCATCTTCGGGCCGCCGCTGGGCGGCTTCATCTACGCCCGGTACGGCGTGGAGTGGGTGGGCTATCTGGCGGCCGCGATCTGCCTGCTGAATTTGTGGGCGGTGTGGGTCTGGCTGCCCGAGTCCATCGCCCGGCGCGACCGGGGGCGCAAGGTCCGCCTCATGCCCGTCTCCGGTGTGCTGCGCGCCCTGAAGGATGTGCGCTTCCGCGACCTGTATGTGATGAGCTTCGTGTTCATCACGGCCTTCAGCATGATGCAGATGACCATCGCCCTGCTGTGGATCGATGATTACGGGCTGTCGGACGAGCAGGTGGGGTTGATGTTCGCGGCGGTGGGGGTCGCCTCGGCCATTGTGCAGGGCGGGTTGATCGGCTGGCTGCAGCGCACCTTCGGGGAACGGAAACTGCTGCTGTACGGCAGTGCGTGCATGGTCGTGGGCCTGGCGATGATCCCTTTCATTCCCCCGGCCTGGGCCTGGTTCATCCCGCTCAGTGCGGTGTCCATCGCGCTGCTGGCCCTGGGCAGCGGCTGCCTGAACCCCACGCTGCTGAGCCTGTTGAGCCGCAATGCAGGGCAGCACGAGCAGGGCGAGGTGCTGGGGGTCAACCAGAGCTTCGGCTCGCTGGCGCGCGTGGCGGGCCCGGCCCTGGGGGGAAGGCTCTACACGCTGGGCCATGCCCTGCCTTATGTCACCGCCGGTGCGATCATGCTGGCCGTGGTCCTCCACCTGCGGTCCGGAAGGGGTGTGCGGGACGCCGGGGCTTGATCTTGCGCGGGGCCCTTACCTTCGGCGCCCCGAACACCGCAACCACACCCATGAGCGTCCTGGTCAACAAGCAGAGCAAGGTCATCGTGCAGGGCTTCACCGGCAGCGAAGGCACGTTCCACGCCACCCAGATGATCGAGTACGGGACCAACGTCGTAGGCGGCGTCACCCCCGGCAAAGGCGGGCAGCAGCACCTGGACCGCCCGGTGTTCGAGACCGTGAGCCAGGCGGTGAAGGCCACCGGGGCGGATGTGAGCATCATCTTCGTGCCGCCCGCCTTCGCGGCCGACGCGATCATGGAGGCGGCCGAGGGCGGCATCAAGGTGATCGTGTGCATCACCGAAGGCATTCCGGTGAAGGATATGGTGATGGCCCGCGAGTACATCCGCGGGAAGGACTGCACCCTGATCGGCCCCAACTGCCCCGGGGTGATCACCGCCGACGAGTGCAAGGTGGGCATCATGCCGGGCTTCGTCTTCCGCAAGGGGCCCGTGGGCATCGTCTCCAAGAGCGGCACGCTCACTTACGAAGCGGCGGACCAGGTGGTGAAGGCGGGCATGGGCATCACCACGGCCATCGGCATCGGCGGGGACCCGATCATCGGCACCACCACGCTGGAGGCGGTCCAGCTGTTCGCCAACGACCCGGACACCAAGGCCATCGTGATGATCGGCGAGATCGGCGGCGACCTGGAGATCCAGGCCGCGCGTTGGATCAAGGCGCATTGCAAGAAGCCCGTGGTGGGCTTCATCGCCGGCGAGACCGCGCCCAAGGGGCGCACCATGGGCCATGCGGGGGCCATCGTCAGCGGGGCCGACGAGAGCGCCGCGGCGAAGAAGGCCGTGATGCGGGAGTGCGGCATCCACGTGGTGGACAGCCCGGCCGGCATCGGCGCCAAGGTGAAGGAGGTGCTGGCCTGAGCGGTCGCCGCCGCCGATCCGTTCCTCAGCGGATCCGCTTGCAGCGGCGATGGATCTCGTTGCGCGCGGCGTAGGCGCCCACCTCGGCCTCCACGTCCTTGAAGGCCGTGCGGGGGCCACAATCGCACAGGTCCATCAACGGGTCGCGGTCGGCGATCCCCGCCATCATTTCTTCCAACGACGGTGCCTGTTCCAACTTGGCATACGCCGCGTACGTGGTCCCCAGGAAGGCCACCTGCGCGGTGATGCCCCGCCGGTCCAGCAGCCATCCGCCCGCCAGCTCCACGGGCGCGCTCCGCACGGGGTCGATGTCCCCCGGGTGCGGATAGGCCACGATGCGGCTGCGGTCCTCCGAGAGGGTCACGGGGACCAGGCCGCGCGTGTCGCTGCGGGTCCTGTACACCAGCACGTGCGGCACATCCTGCACGTCCTGCACGGTGGTCGCAGCCGTGCCGGCGGTGCCCTGTTGCCTGCAATGGCAGCCCATCAGCAGGATGCACAGGCCAAGGGATCCGCGGCGCATCATCGTGCGATCACGATCGGGGTCGTGTACACGGCCGCCTCCGTGCGCGCCCGCACCACGTAGGGCCCTTCGGCGAGGTCGGCGACGTTCACCGTGATCACGCTGGTGCCCCCGGTCGTCAGCGGCACCTCACGCACCAGCGCCCCGCGCATGTCGAGCACGTCCACGTTGCGCACGGGGCCGGGCATGGCGGAGAGGTCCAGGGTCAGCAGGTCCTTGGCCGGCACGGGAAGCGCGCGGAGCGTCGTGCCCGCCTCCCCGGCGATGCCCGAACCGGCGCTGCGCGTGATGTCCAGCTGCAGCAGATAGGTGCCGACCACGCCGACGAAGTAGGGGGCGACCTGGAAGTTCACCGTGCCACCGCCCGCCAGGTTGATGGCGCCGGGCATCACCGCATCGTAGGCCGCGCTCCAGGTCGAACCGTCGGTGCTGTACGACCAGAGCACGTCCGCCGTGTAGGGGTTGCCATTGCCGCTGTCGTAGGCATCGTGCGCCCGGGCCGAGATGCTGTAGTTGTACCCCGCAGGCAGCACCACCTTGTAATGGTCGCCGTCCGAGGTCACGTGCAGGTTGGCGCCCGTGGTGGCCACGCTGGCCGTGTTGCCGCTGAAGTTCACCGGCAGGGTGTACGCCTGGCCGATGTTGTCGTTGACCTCGTACATGTCCGGCGAAAGGGTGGCGCCCGTCACCGTCACGAAGATGGGGTTCGTGTAGTAGGTGGAGCCGGTGAGCTGCCAGCCGGTGCCGCCGGGGTTGTGCTGCAGGGCGAGCAGGTAGGTGCCCGGCGGCACCGTGACCGGTACCGGACCGAAGGTGAGGTACGGCGGGCTGTACGAATAGCCGCTCGGCAGGCCGTTGGATTCGGTGAGCACGCCGATGTCCTGCGCCCAGGTGCCGTCCAGGTTGTAGAGCGCCACCCCGTAGTCGCCCACGAAGGTGCTGAAGCCCAGGTTGGCGATGTCCAGGTTCACCGAGACCTGACCGCCCTGGACGAGGCTCGTGCCCGGGGTCACCGTCATGTTCGAGTTCAACTCCATGTCGTTGGGGTTGATCACCGTCACCTGCGGGAAGTTGGTGTACGGCCCCGCGTTCGCGGCGGCGACCCATTCACCACCGGTGGGCCGGTAGCACACCCCCAGGTAATAGGTGCCCGGCAGCATGCTGAAGAGCCCGGCCGTGGTGAAGGTGAGCCCGTTGGTGTAGGTGTTCCCTGCGGGGAGGTTGTAGCCCGTGAGGGTCTGAACGAAGCCGTAGAAATTGCTGTTGGCATCGAACACACCCACGCAATAGTCCCCGTTGAAGGTGTTGCTGCCGTTGTTCACCACGTTGGCGGTCACGCTGAAGCCCTGGCCATAGTAGAGCATGGAGGCGCTGGGCATCACGTAGTCGGAGAGCTGGATGTCGTTGCTGGTCGGTGTGCCGCCCCCGCCGGTGGAGGGCCGGATGCCGAAGATGGCCTCCTGGCCGCTGTTGTAGCCGCCCGATCCACCGCCCGTGCCGGTGGAGCCGGGGTTCAGCGCGTTGATCTCGAAGTAGCCGTTGGCCATGCCGCCCCAGCCCCAGTTGAAGTGGAAGAAGTCGTTGTTGTCGTAGCCATCGGCCACGAAGCAGTGGCCGCCCCCCTGCCCGAATCCGGCGTAGAGCACCGGCCGCGAGGCGTCCAGGTCGGCCTTGAGCATCCCGATCCACTGCTGCTGGGGGTAGGCCGCCCGCGCCACGCCCTGCATGGAGGCGTCGTAGCCGAAATAGGTCTTCAGGGCATACTCCGAGTTGTGGTTCGTGCCCGGGCTGTGGGACTGGATCATCCACGCGCCGCTCACCTGGGGGCTGTAGTTCATGTCCACGCCCACCCCGCAATGGAACATCAGCGTGGCCACCGCGGTGTTCGGCGCGTTGACGTTGTTGGGCATGCCGGCCCAGTCGTAGGTGGTGGCGCCGAAGTTGGCCGAAAGGGTGCCGTAGTCGTCCTCGTTGTAGCTGTGGAAGCCCGTGCCCGTCACCGGGTGGGCGTGGTACTTCATCACCTGGGCCATGGCCGTGGCCACACATCCGGTCACCGAGCCGCCCGGGCACAGCGCGTTCTCGTGCGGCGACTGGTTCCAGTTGGTGGCGAGCAGGGGATTCACGGCACGGTCCGCCGAGCGCGCCTGCGGCTGCCCTGCGATCCACGCCTGCCAGGCCTGGCTCACCTCCAACGGCACGGCAAGCCCGTCGGCCAGGGTGCCGCGCACCTCGGCCAGATAGCCTTCGAACCACTTGGCCACGTTGATCAACAGCTGGCCGGTGGGGAAGGTCCCTTCGGTGGAATAGCCCAGCACCGGCGTCACCACGTCGTCCGCCGCCACCACCGCGAAGCCCTGCCCGGGCACGTTGTACACCCGGATCAGGTCGATCATCGCCGACCCGTCGGGGGCGGGTTCGCTCCAGGTCCGGGCCAGCACGAGATCCTCGGACCGCAGCCCGTCCAACCCCGCCGTGCGGCCCGTGAGCACATGCCTGGCCACCGTGCGCGTCACGGCTTCGGGCACCTGGGCCGCGTGCAGGACGATGGTGGCCGCGAACAGGGCCACCGTGGCCAGGGTCGTGCGGAAGATCCGGGTCGTCGGGAAGGCGTATGTGTGTCCCATGAGGCTGGTGTTGTGCGTGTTCGGATCGACTGTCCTTCAAATGTAGGGGGCACCGCAGGCCGGTCGGGTCACGCTCACGAATATGCGTGATGGGGCGTTGTGGCCTGTCCACGCTTTGGTCGCGGTTGCAGCAGGCCCGGAACGCGAAGACCCCGCTCGCCGAGCGGGGTCTTCGCCTGTCCGGGGGATGCCGTCAAGGCTTGTTCTTCTCGCGGGCCTTCTCTTGCTTGATGCTGTCCAGCTTCGCCGGGTCGTTGCTGCCGGGAACGGGCGCTTCGGTGCGCTCACCATCCTTGATCACCACCTTCCCGGGGTTGTCGGACCCGCCTTGCGTGGCACCTCCGCCGGCACTGCCTTTGTGCCCACAGCAGGCCATGAGCAGCGCGGCCAGGAGCACACTAATGGATGACGAGGGGTTCATGCGCGATGCGGTTGGATCCGTTGCGGATGGCAATGACGTACTGACCGGCGCTCAGGGCGTTCCGGTTGAAGCTCAGCTGGTGGTCCCCTGCGGTGAGCCCGTCGTGGTACAGGGTCTTCACCAGACGTCCGTTCATGTCGAGCACCTCGATCGTGTAGATGGCGAAGGCATCGACGTGGAAGCTCAGCCGGAACAGGTCCACCGTGGGGTTGGGGGCCACCGTTACCTGCATGCCGGTGGGCGTCTCCGTAATGGTGGAGGAGCCCGTGTCGCCCACTTCGGCCACCCAGGTCTTCCAGGTGTTCGACAGGCCGCCCTGGATGTTGGAGCCATAGCAGGCAGCCAGCCACACGCGCGGTGGGTTGGCGTTGTGGCGGCGCGCCATGCCGGAGTAGTCGCCCCAGCGCTCATCCCCCTGCTGCAGGAAGTTCACGAAGGTCTCGCCCTGCTTCACCAGGGTGCTGTTGGACCACTGCATGGTGGCATCCACGTTCACCACGCGCACCTCGGGGTACACTTGCGCCGAACTGCGTGTGAACACGATCATCACGCTGGGGTCGCTGCTGCTGGTGGAGTAGGAGGCCAGGGCGGGATAGCACAGGTCCGCGTTGCCCTGCTGGCCCAGGTTGGTGCGCTGGTCGCTTAGGTTGTTGATGGCGATGCGGCCGTAGCGCAGGCCGTTCCAACCGCCGCCGATGTCGGTGCAGAAGGTGTAGTGCACCAGGCCGTTCATGAAGAAGGTGCTCAGCATGCGGCAGTCTCCGTTGCTCAGCGGATCGCTCGAGCCGGGCATCTGCGCCGGTGCGGCGGGGGCGTATTGCTGGGTGCTGACGTCGTACGTGTTCAACGCGGGGCTGCCCGTGAGGTCGTCGGTGAGGTCCCACAGCCGCAGGCTGCTCGCGCCGGGGCTGTTGCCGCTCAGCAGCAGGATCCCCGGGCCGTAGTTCGCCTGCCCGCCGCTCACCGGCACCACCGTGAAGGCCGCGTAGGGCTGGTTGCTCAGGTTGTACCAGTAGATCCAGTTCAGGTTCGCATCGCCGTTGTACCCGCCGCTCTTGGTGATCTGGAACAGGATCGCCTGTTGGAACTGGTTGTTGCCGTCGGTGAACAGGTTGCCCGACACGTACACCTCGTTGTTCGACACGCCGATGCTCGGATAGTCGAACCAGGTGCCGTTGCCCAACGGGTTGCCGGGCAGTTGGTAGGTCCACCATCCGGCCTGCGGGTCGTTGGTCTTGCTGAAGCAGAGCAGGAGCTTGCTCGTGCTCGACGTGGTACCGTGCAGCACCGTCAGGAAGAACCGGTCCGCCTGCGGATCGTAGAGCACCTTGGGGTCGTAGATGTTGGCGTTCAGCTGGGGGTCGTTGAAGAAATCGGGCCAGAAGGTGGACGACAGGAACTGGCCGCTGGCGTTGTACAGCTCGATGCCGTCGTTGTTGCAGGTCACGATCTTCCCGCCGTTGGAGATGGCCACCGTGTTGTCCGGTGGTGTGCTCACCTGGCTCCAGTTGGCCTCGAAATCCACGCCGATGGCGGGTGTCACGCTCTTGGGCTGTCCCTGTTCCACGGGCCCGCCGCGGTAGCTCGCCACCTTGGCGGGCCACTTGGCACGCTTGATGGCATCCACTTCCGGCAGGCTCGGGTTGCGGGGCGACATCCGGCTCACCCGGTTGGCCCAACGGGTGGTGCTCATGTCGATCCGCGCTTCACCGGTGCGGGCGGCGGTCATCAACGGCGAGCGGTCGGCGGCATGCGCCGTTCCGTTCACTTCGGCGGTGGGGGCGGGGAGGCTGCGGCCCACCTCCTGGGCGGTGCCGGGCATGCCCCAGGCCAGGAAGGTGGCCAGGGAAAGAAGGCCTCCCAAGGGGCGCATGGGTCTTGTTCGATGCATCGTTCGGGGCTTTGTGCCGTGAAAATACGACGGTTCGTCGGATCGTCCGGCATGGACGGCATCCCGGATCTTCGGGGTGTGCCGGCACCGGGTCCGTGGCAGCGGGGACGCGGCCGCACCGACCACCGTCAGCCCACCATGCCCCGGCGGATGCACGGCCGATCGCCCGCGCCGCTACCTTAGCCACCGCCGGTCCCACCGGGGGCGGGCACAACCACACATGGGATTGTTGGACGGTAAGACCGCCCTGATCACCGGCGGAACACGCGGCATCGGCCGCGGCATCGTGGAGCGTTTCCTGGAGGAGGGGGCCGACGCGGCGTTCACCTACGTGAGCAGCCCGGAGCGGGCCGATGCACTGGCCGCCGATCTGGCCGCACGCACGGGCCGCAAGGTGATGGCCATCCGCAGCGATGCGGCCAAAAGCGAGGCCGCCCAGGCCGCCGTGGACCAGGTGGTGGGTGCCTGGGGCCGCCTGGACGTGCTGGTGAACAACGCCGGCATCACCAAGGACCAGCTGCTGATGCGCATGGGCGAGGCCGAATGGGATGCGGTGATGGAGACCAACCTCAAGAGCGTCTTCAACATGACCAAGGCCGTGCTGCGCACCATGCTCAAACAGCGCAGCGGCAGCATCATCAACATGAGCAGCGTGGTGGGGGTGAAGGGCAACGCCGGGCAGGCCAACTACGCGGCCAGCAAGGCGGGCATCATCGGTTTCACCAAGAGCGTGGCCTTGGAGCTCGGAAGCCGCAACATCCGCAGCAACGCCATCGCCCCGGGCTTCATCGAGACGGAGATGACCGGGGCGCTCGACCCCAAGGTGGTGGAACAGTGGCGCGAGGGCATCCCCCTGAAGCGCGGCGGCACGCCCACCGATGTGGCCAACGCCTGCGTCTTCCTGGCCAGCGACCTCAGCGCCTACGTCACCGGCCAGACCCTGCACGTGTGCGGGGGCATGCTCACCTGAAGCCGCGGCACCACCCCGGTGGCCCGCACCGGCCGGCACCACACCCCGGCGCGGTGGCGGAACCCTGACCTTTGCACCCCGTGGACCTGACCTTCACCCACAGCCCCTGGCTGATCCCGGCCTGCCTTGCGCTGGGCATCGCCTACGCCTGGCTGCTTTACCGAGGTACCGGCGACCGCCATGGCTGGGGCCGCTCCTTGCGCTGGACCCTGGCCACCGCGCGCGCCCTGGTGGTGGCCCTGCTCGCCTTCCTGCTGCTGGGCCCCCTGGTGCGGGCCTGGGTGCGCGAGGTGCGCAAGCCGGTCGTCGTCCTGGCACACGACGGCAGTGCCTCCCTGCTGCTGGCCGGCGACACCGCCGCCCTCCGCGGGTCCTATGCGGGGGAGTTCGATGCCCTCGCCCAGGCCCTCGCCGATCGCTTCGACGTGCGCACCTTCACCTACGGACGCGAGGTGCAGGAAGGCATCCACCACGACCAGCAGGCCAATCGCACCGACATGGCCGAACTGCTGCGCCAGGTGCACGATCGTTTCGCCGGGCCCGACCTCTGCGCCGTGGTGCTCGACGGCGATGGGATCATCAACCGCGGGCGCGATCCGCGCCACGAGGCCGCCCGCCTGGGCGTGCCGGTGCATACCATCGCCCTGGGCGACACCACCGTGCGGCCCGATCTGTTGGTGCATGGCGTGGAGGCCAACCGCGTGGCCTACCTGGGCAACGAGCTGCCGCTGCTGGTCCGCATCGAGGCACGCCACCTCCGGGGCCGGCGCACCAAGCTTGCGGTGGAGCTGGGTGGGCAGGTGCTCGCCGAACGGGACATGGAGGTGCAGGGCGACCCCTTCCTGGTGCAGGTGCCCATGCTGGTGAAGGCCACCGCCACGGGCATGCAGCGCTATCGCGTGGTGCTCCGTCCCGTGGCCGGTGAACACACCGAGCGCAACAACGTGGCGGAGATCACCGTGCAGGTGCTGGACGACCGCCAGCGCGTCCTGCTGCTGGCCGAGGCACCGCATCCCGACATCGGGGCGCTGGCCCGCGCGCTTTCCGGCTCGGAGGCCTATTCCATCACGGCCACCACCCTGGACAAGGCACCGGCCGAGCTGGCCGACTTCGACCTGGTGGTGCTGCACCGGCTGCCCGGCACGCGCCACGACGGGAAGGCGGTGATCGCACGCTGCCGGGAGCGCCACGTGCCCCTGCTGTTCATCCTGGGCACCGATGTGGATCCCGAGGCGGTGAACGCCCTGGGCCTCGGCCTGCGCATCGAGGGCGCGCAACGTGCGGCGGTCACCGATGCGCAGCCGCTGTTCGAGCCCTCCTTCGCCCTCTTCCAGGTGGATCCCGCCACCGCGCAGGCCTTCGAGCGGTTCCCGCCCCTGCAGGTGCCCTTCGCGCAATACCGGGCCGGTCCCGGCGCGGCGGTGTGCTTCCACCAACGCATCGGCCTGGTACGCACCGAACAACCCCTGTTGCTGGTGCAGCGGCCGCAGACCGGACCGCGTGCGGCCGTGATCACGGGCGAGGGCCTCTGGCGCTGGCGTCTGGCGGATCAACAGCAGAACGGCGGCACCGACCGCTTCGACGGCTTCTTCCGCAAGCTCGTGCAACTGCTGGCCAACCGGTCGGCCACGGACCGCTTCCGGGTGCAGCACGCCGATGTGTTCGACGACCAGGAGCCGGTGGAGCTGCAGGCCGAACTGTACGATGCAGCCTTCGAACTGGTGCACGATGCGGAAGTGGACCTGGTGCTGCGCGATGCGCAGGGCCTGGAGCGCAACTACGCCTTCAGCCGCAGCGGGCGCGGTCATCGCCTGGTGATCAACGGGGCCGCACCGGGCCGGTACACCTACACGGCCAGCACCACGTACGACGGCACGCCCCTCAAGGCCAGCGGCGAGTTCGTCGTGCAGCCCGTGCAGGTGGAGCAGGTGCGCACCGTGGCGGACCACGGACTGCTGGCCGATCTGGCGGCGGGCACCGGCGGACGCATGGTGCGGCCCGGCGGCCTGGACGAACTGCGCGAGGCCCTGCTCACCGATCCGCGGTACGCGCCGCGCAGCCACGCCTACGCCCGCACCACCGACCTCATCGCCCTGGGCTGGCCCTTCCTGCTCTTCCTGCTGCTGCTCACGTTGGAATGGACCCTGCGTCGGCGCAGCGGCAGCTATTGATCCCGCAGCCATGGCCGAACGCTCCGGGCCGCGTCGTTCCCTCGTCCTGCTGTTGGTGTCGATCCTGCTCGCCGGTGGGCTCTGGTACGGGCGTGTGCCCCTGTTGCGCGCCTTGGGCGGCTTTCTCACCCGCGAGGATCCCCTGCGCCATGCCGATGCCCTGTACGTGCTGGGCGGCGCCTCGCTGGACCGCGGTCGTGAAGCGGCGCGCGTGATGCAGGCCGGCTGGTGCGACCACGCCTGGTTCCTGGGCGCCAACATCCCCACCGTGCTGGAGTCGATGGGCCTGCCGTTGCCCGAGGCCGAGGTGTCCCTGCAGGCCGCCGTGCGGGCCGGCCTCCCCCGGGGGAAGGGCTCCGTGCTTCGCTACGGCACCAGCACGGCCGAGGAGGCGGACGCCATCCTGGTCCATGCGCAACGCGCCGGGTTCGACACCATCGTCGTGCTGTCCTCCAAGTTCCACCTCCGGCGGATCCACGGGGTGTTCGCCCGCCATCCGCAGGCCCGCGGCATCACGGTGCTGCTGCACGGAGCCCCCGCGGTGCTGTTCCGCGAGGAGGCCTGGTGGCGCTACGAGGATGGACTGGTGATGCTGGCCAACGAATACCTCAAGCTGGTGTACTACGCCTGGCGGTATTGATGGTCAGCGCTGCACGAGCAGCGGAAGCGTACGCCGGAGGCCGCCGCCCGCGCACGCCACCAGATATCCACCGGAGGCCAAAGTGCCGAGGTCCAGTTCGTGCTGCACGTCGCCGGCGCGCACGGCCAGGTCCGTCACCGGGCGGCCCGTCAGGTCCAGCACGCTGATCCGTTCGGCCCAGGGGCAATGCACGGTGATCCATCGGTCGGCCGGGTTGGGCCAGAGGCGCATGGCCGGGGCGGCTTCCCGGTCGGCGATCCCGGTGCCCGTGATGCAGAAGGTGATCTCCTCCAGGTCAGTGAAGGTGCCGTCGCTCTCCCCGAGCAGCGCACCGTCCTCGTCCAGCACCTCGGCACCACCGTTGCCATACGCGCAGCACATGCCATCGCCGGCCACGTCCGCGATCCACAGCACGTAGCAGCCATCCCCCAGGCAGTAGGTGAGGTCCACCTCCTGGCCGGGCACGCCGTTCGCGTACGGGCCGCCGGCATCGAGGACCGCGCCCTGGTCCGTGGTGAGCTCCCAGGTGGTCTCGCTGCCCCAGGCGTCCAGTGTCAGGAGGATGGTGACGTCCTGCGCGGGGAAGGCCACGAGGAACTCCTTGCTGCTGGCATCGTTGGCGGGGTTGCCGTCCGGCAGGCCGTTGGGCATGCTGCTGGCCACGGTGAGCGTGTGCGTGCCGTTGCCGACGGGGATGGTGCCGACGGGAACGTTCATCGTCTGCCCCGGCTGCAAGGTGCCGCTCCAGGGCAGCTGGGCGGGCGTGCCCCCGTCGAGCGCCACCAGCAGGGTGGCGGCGGTGAGCACGGCGGTGCCGTTGTTCTTCAACGTCACGTAGGGCGTGATGCTGTCCAGGCCGCAGAGCTGTTCGGGCAGGTCGAAGATGGCGGTCACCGCCGCATCGTTGGTGGTGGGCACCGTGCCGTTGGGGTCCCAGCCGTCCAGGGTGGGGCCGCAGTTGCCCAGATGGGGTTCCAGCAGGGGCCAGCTGAGGTCGAAGCGGCCGTAGTAATCGTTCACGCTGTTGCTGCAATCGGCCTGGCCGCCGAAGAGCTGGCCCACCAACCGCTTGTTCTGGTCCCAGATGCCGCTGCCGCTGGAGCCGGGTTCGGTGGTGCCGTGCTCCCAGGTCTGCACCTGCCAGCACTGCGCGGGCGGGTTGCCGAAGGTGGCCTGCACCGGCGGGTCCAGCTCGCAGCTGATCTTCTTGATGTCGCCACGCGGGTGGTGGATGCCCACCAGGCTGTCCGGCACCGCGCCGCTGTTGTCCCAGCCGGAATAGAAGACGTTGAAGCTGTCCGGTGGAGCCGCGCTCAGTTCCAGCAGGGCCACGTCGGTGCCCGGATCGTTCACCAGCAGGGTGCTGCCGGCCACGGTCTGGTTGTCGGGCGCGTTGTTGGTGGGCGTGCACGTGGGGCTGTCCCAGTTGAAGACGAAGACCCAGTTGGCCGTGCTGCCGCTCACGCAATGGTTGGCGGTGAGGAAATAGGGTGTGCCGTCCTCGGCACAGTTGTTCAGCAGCTGGCCCGTGCAGCTTCCGCCGCCGGCCATGATCAGCGCCACGCTGCGGATCTGGTCGCGCCAGGGGTCGCCGTCCGGGCAGATCACGTTGATGTTGCATGCGCCGCTGTCGCCGAAGCCCTTGGCGCCACCGAAGGGATCGCGATAGGCATGGACCACTTCGCCGATGGTGAGCCGGGTGAGGCCGGCCACCGATGCGGGTCCCTGCACTTCCACCACCACGGTGTTGCCCGCCAGGGGCAGGGTGCCCATGCTGGTCATCCCGGGGGCGCTGGCCGCCGTGAAGCCGCCGCGGTACGGCCCCTGCGGGTCGTACACGAAGACCCGCACCCCTTCCGGGATGCGGAACTCCGTGAAGGTGACACCGACGGCCACGGCGCCCGGGCAGTGCAGGGACAGTTGCCAGACGCGCGTGCCGTCGGGGACGGTGTGCCAGCTGCCGTGGTGCTGCAGGTCGAAGGCCGTGGGATGGACGACGCCGAACCGCGCCGGCCCCGGCCGGCCCTGCTGGGCGTGGAGCGCATCCTCGGCCTGGCGTGCGGCCACGTCCACCGCAGGAAGGGTCACCAATGCCGGCGCGGGCAGTCCGTGCTTGGGGGCCGAGAGCCCGTAGGGCCGGCCTCCGAAGGCGGGTTGGGCGTGAGCGAGCAGGGGGGCGGCCAGCAGGCCGAGCAGGGTCGTGGTCCGGTGCATGCTGCGGGGTTCGATGGAAGGACGAGCGGAACGGTCGCGGCGTTGCCGAAAGGTACGGGCGGCCCGGAAAGGCGGAAGGCGACCCCGCGGTCGCCTTCCGGATGATGGATGCGGTGGTGGTTCAGCGTTCCAGCACCAGACGTTGCACCACGCGGTGCCCGTCCTGCCGGAGCTCCACGAGGTAGAGCCCGTCGGCCTGGCCGTCGAGGTCCAGCGTGGTCCGCACCGTGCCGGCGACCAGGTTCCGTTCGGCCACCACGCGGCCCAGGGCGTCGGTGACGCGCAGCACGGCCACACCCGCACCACGCTCGGGCAGGGTCACCAGCACGGCGCCCGTGGTGGGGTTGGGCACCAGCCCGAAGGTGAAGGTCCCTTCCTGCTCGGACAGCCCGGTGGCGCCCGGATCGAAGCCGGTCAAGGTGTCGCCGCAGTTGCCCAGGAACTGGTCGATATGCGGGAAGCTGACGTCGAAGCGGCCGTAGTAGTCATTGAAGTTGTAGCTGCAGCTGGCCTGCCCTCCGTAGAGCTGGCCCACGAGCAGGCCGTGCTGGTCCCACAGCCCGCTGCCGGAGGAACCGCCCTCGGTGGTCCCGTCGTCCCAGGCCGCGATGTGCCAGCACTGGGCGCCGCTGAAGGGTTGCGCCGATACGGGCTGCTGTTCAATGGAGATCTTCTTGATGTCGCCCGAGGGATGGTGGATGGCCGTCACGCTGGTGGCCGGGGTGTTGGTCTTGTTCCAGCCCGAGTAGTACACATCCCAGGCGTCGGGCGGGGTGGTGTTGAGCTCCAGGAGCGCCATGTCCGAACCCGCGTTGTTGGCGAGTTGCTGGGCGCCGCTCAGGCTCATGTTCGTGGGGCCGTTCTGCGTGGGGGTGCAGGTGGGGCTCTCCCAGCGGAAGCGGAACACGGCGGAGGCCGGGTTGATGCCGCCCTGGGTGCAGTGGTTCGCCGTAAGGAAGTAGGGGGTGCCGTTCTGGTTGCAGTTGTTCAGCAACTGGCCGGTGCACAGGAAGCCGCTGCCGAAGATCCGGGCCACGGAACGGATCTGCTTGCGCCAGGGGTCGCCGATGGGGCAGATCACGTTGTTGTTGCAGGCACCGCTGTCGCCCAGGTCCTTGGTCACGTTCAGGATGTCGCGGTAGCCGTGGGTCACCTCGCCGATGTGCAGGTGGCCCTGGCCGGCCACGGCGGCCGGTTCGATGTACTCGATGACGATCCGGTCGCCGGGCATGGGCGCAACGCCCATCACGTGCCGCCCGCCGTTGCTCGCCGCCGTGAAAGCGCCGAGCTGCTCGCCCGAGGGCACATGCACGAACACGCGGGCCCCTTCGGGGACGATGTATTCGTCGAACACGAAGCTCACGTTCAGCGCACCGGGGCATTCGATGGCCAGCTGCCACACCTGGTCGCCGTTGGGCAGCGCGGTCCACACGCCGCTGTTGTCCAGGCGCAGGTCGGTGGGGTGGTTCACGCCGTAGCGCCAGGGGCCTTTCATGCCGGCGGCCAGACGGGCCGCGTCCTCGGCCAGCAGCGGGGCGGGGTCCACCAGGCCCATCACCACCACCGGCGGCTCGGGCAGGCCATGGAGCGCGCGGTCAAGTCCGTAGGGATGGCCGCCGAACTCGAGCTGGGCGGCCAGCGGCGCGGTGGTCAGGAAAGCGAGGAGTGCGAAGGTGCTCTGTAAAGGATGTTTCATGGTGGGTGCGCAACTGGAGGCGCAAAGTAGCACCCGGAAGGTTGCCGCCCCCGCCGGATCTCAGCCGGGGTTGGATGCCTGCTGGCGTTCCTCCAGCAGTTTGCGCATCGCGAAGAGCTCGTCGCGCAGTTGTGCGGCCTGGATGAAGTCGTGCTGCTTGGCGGCCTTGCGCATCTCCTGTTCCAGGATGCGGCAGTTCGCATCGAGCTGGTCGGCGGTCATATAGGCCACCACGGGGTCGGCGGCCAGGCTGAGGGCCTCGGGCTCCACATAGGCCCTGGCGGGGACACGCTCGCTGGCCTCCAGCACACCGGTCTGTTGGATCACGTCGTGCCGGTCGCGCTTGATGGGACGCGGGGTGATGCCGTGCTCGGCGTTGTAGGCCATCTGCTTGGCGCGGCGGCGCTCGGTCTCCTCCATGGTGCGCCGCATGCTCTCGGTCACGGTGTCGGCGTAGAAGATCACCAGGCCGTTGACATTGCGCGCGGCGCGGCCGGCGGTCTGCGTCAGGCTGCGGTCGCTGCGCAGGAATCCTTCCTTGTCGGCGTCGATCACGGCCACCAGGCTCACCTCGGGCAGGTCGAGGCCTTCGCGCAGCAGGTTCACGCCCACCAGCACGTCGAAGAGGCCCAGGCGCAGCTGCCGCAGGATCTCGATGCGCTCCAGGGTCTCCACCTCGCTGTGGATGTACTTGCACTTCACGCCGTGGCGGGCCAGGAAGGTGCTCAGTTCCTCGGCCATGCGCTTGGTGAGGGTGGTCACCAGCACCCGCTCGCCACGCTGCTCGCGCAGCCGCACCTCGCGCAGCAGGTCGTCGATCTGGTCCCTGCTGGGGCGCACCTCGATGGGGGGGTCCAGCAGGCCGGTGGGGCGCACCACCTGCTCCACCACCACGCCCTCGCTGCGCTGAAGCTCGTAGTCGGCGGGGGTGGCGCTCACGAAGATGACCTGGCCCATCATGCCTTCGAACTCCTCGAAGGTCAGCGGCCGGTTGTCCATCGCGCTGGGCAGGCGGAAGCCGTATTCCACGAGGTTGCGCTTGCGGCTGCGGTCGCCGCCGTACATGGCCCGCACCTGGCCCACGGTGGCGTGGCTCTCGTCGATCACCAGCAGGAAGTCCTCCGGGAAGTAGTCGATCAGGCAGAAGGGGCGCTGCCCCGGCTGGCGCCGGTCGAAGTAGCGGCTGTAGTTCTCGATGCCTGAACAGTAGCCCAGCTCGCGCATCATCTCCAGGTCGTACAGGGTGCGTTCCTCCAGCCGCTTGGCCTCCAAGTGCCGGCCCTGGTCCTTGAAGAATCCGGTCTGCCGTTCGCAGTCCTCCTGGATGGACCGCAGCGCGGCCGTCATGGTGTCGCGGCTGGTCACGAAGATGTTGGCCGGATAGATGGTGGTGCGGTCCACCGCCTCGATGGTGCGGCCGCCCTGGATGTCGAAGCGCTCCAGCCGTTCGATCTCGTCGCCCCAGAAGTGGATGCGCAACCCTTCATCGGCATAGGCCAGGTACACCTCCACCACGTCGCCGCGCACACGGAACTGCCCGCGCACGGGCTCGGTGTCCCTGCGGCTGTACAGCGCTTCCACCAGCTGCAGCAGCAGCTTGTTGCGGCTCACCTTCTGGCCGGCGCGCACCTCCACCACGCTACGGTGGAACTCGGCGGGGTTGCCGATGCCGTAGATGCAGCTCACGCTGGCCACCACGATCACATTGCGCCGGCCGCTCAGCAGGGCGCTGGTGGCGCTCAGCCGCAGCTTCTCGATCTCCTGGTTGATGCTGAGGTCCTTCTCGATGTACGTGTTGGTCGTGGGCAGGTAGGCCTCGGGCTGGTAGTAGTCGTAGTAGCTCACGAAGTACTCCACCCGGTCGTGCGGGAAGAAGTGCTTGAACTCCCCGTACAGTTGTGCGGCCAGCGTTTTGTTGTGGCTCAACACCAGGGCCGGCCGGTCCAGTTCGGCGATCACGTTGGCCACGGTGAAGGTCTTGCCGGACCCGGTGACGCCCAGCAGGGTCTGGAAGGGCACGCCCTCCCGGGCCCCGGCCACCAACTGGCGGATGGCCTCGGGCTGGTCGCCCGTGGGCTTGAAGTCGGAGACGAGCTGGTAGGGCAAGGGGAAGCATGCAAAAGTAGGCCCGTTCAGCCTTGCCGGTGCGGGCGGGCGCGATCGGCCGTACCTTCACGCCATGTTCTGGAAGCGCATCGTCCACTACCTCAACCCGGCCACCCTGTTCGGACGCAGCGAGGCCAACATCAACCTGCGCTTCATGCACGGCATCAACCGGATCAGCATCCTGCTCTTCGTGGGCTGCCTGGTGGTGATGGCGTTGCGGGCCTGCGGGCGGTGACGCCGGCGGAGCCCGTTCAACCCAGGGCGTGCAGGGCTTGCTCCAGCAAGGGGGGCGGACCCTCACCGTGGAGGAAGCGCCAGGCGGGTTCGCGGCGCAACCAGGTGAGCTGGCGCTTGGCGTAGTTCCGCGTGTGCTGCTTGATCAGGTCCACCGCCTGCGCCAGGGTGAGCGCGCCGTCGAAGTGCCGGAACAGTTCCTTGTAGCCCACGGTGTTCAGGGCGTTGCGGTGGCGGTGGGGCAGGAGGCCACGCGCCTCCTCGAGCAGCCCGGCGTCCATCATGGCGTCCACACGGTGGTCGATGCGGGCGTAGAGGTGCGGTCGTGGCAGCCCGATCGCCAGGCGCACGATGCGCAGGTCGGTCCGGTCGCGAGGGGCGTGGTGTTGCGCGCTGAAGGGCCTGCCGGTCACCAGGCACACCTCCAGGGCGCGCAGCACACGTTGCGGGTTGTGCCGGTCGATCCGGGCGGCGGTCACGGGATCGTGCTGCGCAAGGTCGGCCAGCAGGGCGGGCAGGCCCTCGCGCCGCAGCCGGTCGTGCAGGCGTTCGCGCAGGGCCGCGTCAGCCGCGGGGAGCGCGTCGAGGCCCTTGACGACCGCGTCGATGTACAGGCCGCTGCCGCCGACGAGCACGGCGTACCGGCGGGTGGCGAGGATGCGTTGCAGCACGGGCTCGGCGGCGCGGGCGAAATGGCCTGCGCTCCAGGTCTCCTCCAGGGCGAGGTGGCCCAGGAAGTGGTGGGGCACGCCCAGGAGCTCGGCTTCGGCAGGGCGCGCGGTGCCGATGCGCAGGTCGCGGTAGAACTGCCGGGCATCGGCGCTGAGGACCTCGGTGCCCAACTGCCGTGCGATCGCCGCGGCCAACGCCGTCTTGCCCGAGGCGGTCGGTCCGCCCACCACCACGAGCGTGCCGCCGGTCATCAGTGGTATTCGTCGGGCAGGGGCTCGTGGCCGCTCAGGCCGTCGTCGTCGCCCTCATGGCCCGGGTCGTCATCGTCGTCCCCGAAGCCCAGGTCCTCGTCCGGGTCGTACACCTCGGCGGTGTCCTCGGCATAGCTGTCGTCCTCCAGGGGGGGGAGCAGCGCGGCGTCCATGCGGCTGTTCTCGGCCGGTGGCGTACCGTAGCGCATCACCACCCGGGGGTACTCTACGCCCTTCACGGGGCTGCCGGCGCCGATCAGCTCCACCATGAAGACCCACATGTGCAGGAAGTCGTAGACGTAGAGGAAGCGCTGGTCGGTGCTGCGGATGTGGTCGCTCAACAGCACCTGGTCCATGAGGGCCGGCGGCGGGGTGCCTTCCTCGCCGAAGCCCAGGTCGGCCAGCGGGATCTCGGTGCCCTTGTTCCATTCCTCATCGCTCACGTAGAAGCAGGCCATCTCGTTGCCCGAGAAGCCGAAGGCGTCCTGGATGGCCTGGTGGAAGACCTTGAGGTTCTGCTCGCTCCCGATCTCGATGTCGCGGAAGGCTTCGCTGGCATCGTCGAGCAGCACGCGGAAACGGTAGATGCGCATGGCGCGGGGATGAAGGCACGAAGCTACCGCATTGCGCCGAGGGTGCGGTGTGCGCCGGTCGCCACAGCATGGCGCACCGCTCAGCGGGGCCGTTCCATGCCGGCCACCGGGGCGAGCCCCAGGCGTGCGCCCTCGTCGAGCATCAGTTGCCAGGCCTGCTCGCGGTCGTTGGCGATACGCCCGTCCAGGATGGCGTCCTTGATCACCGCCTTGATGTCGCCGATCACCTTGCTGGGCGCGATGCCGAAGGCGCGCATGACGTCCTCCCCGGTCACCGGCGGCTGGAAGTTGCGCACCCGGTCCTTCTCCTCCACGTCCTTGAGCTTGCGGAGCACCAGCTCGTAGTTGCGCAGGTAGCGTTCCTTCTTCCGCTCGTTCTTGCTGGTGATGTCGGCGCGGCACAGGATCATCAGGGCGTCGATGTCGTCGCCGGCATCGAACAGCAGACGGCGCACCGCGCTGTCGGTCACCTCGTCCTTGGTGAGGGCGATGGGCCGCAGGTGCAGGGCCACGAGCTTCTGCACGAAGCGCATCTTGTCGTCCAGGGGCAGCTTCAGGCGTCGGAAGATGCCGGGCACCATGCGGGCGCCCTTGTCCTCGTGGCCGTGGAAGGTCCAGCCCTGGCCGGGGACGAAACGCTTGGTGAGGGGCTTGGCGATGTCGTGCAGCACGGCGCCCCAGCGCAGCCACAGGTCGTCGCTCACGGCGCACACATTGTCCAGCACCTGCAGGGTGTGGTGGAAGTTGTCCTTGTGACCGATGCCGTATTTCTCCTCGGCGCCGCTGAGGGCCACGAACTCGGGGAAGAACTCCTGCAGCAGGCCGCAGTCCCGCATCAGGTTGAAGCCGATGCTGGGCCGGTCGCAGGCGATGATCTTGTTGAGCTCGGTGTGGATGCGTTCGGCGCTGATGATGGCCAGGCGTCCGGCGTTGCGGCCGATGGCGGCGAAGGTCTCCGGGTCGATGGTGAAGCCCAGCTGGTTGGCGAAGCGCACGGCGCGCAGCATGCGCAGCGGGTCGTCGCTGAAGGTGAGGTCCGGGGCCAGCGGGGTGCGGATCAGGCCCTGGTCCAGGTGCAGCAGCCCGCCGAAGGGATCCACCAGGGCGCCCATGCTGCCGGCGTTGAGCGAGATGGCCAGGGCGTTGATGGTGAGGTCGCGCCGCTCCTGGTCGTCGCGGATGGTGCCCGGCTCCACCTCGGGCTTGCGGCTGTTGCGGCTGTAGCTCTCGCGGCGGGCGCCCACGAACTCCACCTGCAGCTCGTCCTCGCCGTGGCGCAGGGTGAACATGGCCGTGCCGAAGTTCTTGAACACGTGCACCGGGCCGGCGTGGAGGCGGTCGGCCACGGCGGCGGCGAAGGCCATGCCGTCGCCCTCCACCACGAAGTCGATGTCCTTGCAGGGCCTGCCGATGAGCCGGTCGCGCACGAACCCGCCGATGGCGTAGGCGGGCAGGCCCTGTGCGGCGGCCTCCGCGGCCACGGCCTGGAACAGCGGGTCGGCCAGCACCCCGTCGAGGCGGGCGGGGTCCACGGTGTAGCGCGGTGGGGCCATGGCGGAAGGGCCGCAAAAGTAGGTCCGTCCCCGAACGTGCAGGGCGCGGCCGGCTCAGCGGCGGCGTTCGAGCACCAGGCGCCTGCTGCGCCCGCGTCCCAGGGGGAACAGGATCAGGATGGCCACGCCCAGCGGCAGCAGGATGCTGGCGCCGAGCAGCAGGCCGTGGTAGCCGGGCATCATGCCCCAGCCGATCCAGAACAGGGTGCCCTGCAGGAAGAGCAGCGCCTCGGTGAGCACCATGCCCGAGGTGAACAACGATAGGCCGATGCGCACGCGCGTGGAGGTGGAGACGAACCAGCCGCGCAGCAGGGCCATGGCGAAGAGCATCAGGGTGATGGCCCCCAGCATGTTGAGGTGGATGAAGCCGATGACGTAGTTCCGGATGGTGAAGGCCATGATGGCCACGGGCGGGATGGCCACGGCGGCCTGCATCACCACCTTCAGGCCCATCACCACCAGGGCGTAGGTCACGCAGCGCCAAGCCCACAGCTGGGCCTGGCCCATCAGCTGCACCTGGGTGCGGCGCAGGGCGATGCCGGTGCGCCAGCCGGCCCACAGCTGGAGCAGCACGGCCACCGAGTTCACGGCGATGATGTACCAGAAGCGTTCGCTCCAGGCGATGGCCAGGGCGAAGCTCAGCACGGTGCCCACCACCCACAGCCGCACGGTGAAGCGGTCCAGCGGGGTGGGGGCGCCCTGCAGTTCGGCCCAGCGCCCCCACAAGGCCAGGGCGGCGAACCAGGCCCAGCCGTTGAACTGGAAGTGCAGGAAGAACTGGATGCTCCAGTAGTAGATCTCGGTACCGAACTGCCCGGTGGCCAGCAGCGGACCGATGGCCCAGATGCCGAGGGTGGAGAGGATGAACCCGATCAGGGCGATCCGCGCCAGGGAGCGGCTGCCCACCGGCGACCAGGGCCTGGTGGCCACCCACGCCTCGCGCACCAGCAGGTACGAGGTCAGCATGTGCAGCGCCGACATGGAGATGGAGACCGGACCGTATCCTTGTACCGAGAAGCTCAGCAGCATGCCGATCACGGCGCCCTGGGCCGTCCAGAGCAGGGCTTTCCGCCGCCGCCGTGTCCGTTCATCGGGCTCGTCGTCGAGCAGGAAGACCATCAGGCCGATGAAGATCCAGCCCAGCAGGGCCGTGTGCGAGTGCGCGTGCAGCAGCGGCTTGAACGTCAGGTGGGGGATCTCGACGATATAGATGGTGCGCAGGATGCAGCCGATCACGGCCGCCACCAGCAGGTCGGCCAGGGCGATGCGGTACCAGCGGCGGGCGTCGTTCATTTCCGGAGGCAAAGCGAGCGATGAAGGTCAGGTCCGTGGATGACCATTGTCATAGAGTGTGCAAATTTGCCGCTTGAGATTTGTCAGCCCAAAGCAACGAACGGAATCCACCAAAACCATGAGCACCACCTTGAAGATGACCGCCGCGGCCCTGCTGGGCACGGCCATGCTTGCCGCCTGTGGCGGGGGGCAAAGTGAAACGAAAGCCGGACCTCCGGGGGCTCCTGCGGCCGAGCAGCCTGCAGCCACCGAGGAAGCGGCTCCCACCGGCAAGGCCAAACTGCTTACGGCGGCCGATGTCACGCTGGGCGAGATCGACAAAGGCATGGTGGAGAAGGGCAAGGCCAGCTACGATGTGAAGTGCCAGGCCTGCCACAGCACGGGCGACAACCGTGTTGTGGGGCCGGGTTGGAAAGGCATCACCACGCGCCGCAAGCCCGAGTGGATCATGAACATGATCGTGAACACCGACGCGATGCTGGCCGAGGACCCCGAGGCGCAGAAGCAGCTGGAACAATGCCTCGTCCGCATGCCGAACCAGAACCTCAGCATGGAGGAGGCCCGCCAGGTGCTGGAGTTCATGCGTACCCTCTGAACCGGAAACAAACCCCACCAAGGACCCCATGAAACGACCCTTGTTGTTCACCACCGGCACGCTGGCCTTCGTCGGCCTTGCATTCGTGCTGGTCAACTCCCTGCCGGGATGCCGTCCCACCACCACCAAGACGGTCGTCACCGGCGATGCAGCCTCGAAGGTTTATGTGAAACCCGGGGCCTACGATGAGTTCTACAACTTCGTCAGCGGCGGCTTCAGCGGCCAGCTGGCGGTGTACGGCCTGCCCAGCGGCCGTCTGCTGCGCGAGGTGCCCGTCTTCAGCCAGGACCCCGAGACGGGTTATGGTTACAGCGAGGAGACCAAGGGCATGCTGATGACGAGCCATGGCTTCATTCCCTGGGACGACAGTCACCACCCGGAATTGAGCCAGACCAACGGCGTTCCCGATGGCAAATGGTGCTTCATCAACGGCAACAACACCCCGCGCATCGCGCTGATCGACCTGGGGACCTTCCGCACGCACAGCATCATCGAGATCCCCAACAGCGCGGGCAACCACAGCTCGCCGTTCACCACCGGCAACAGTGAGTATGTGGTGGCGGGCACGCGCTTCAGCATCCCCATGGGCAGCGATGCCGAGCGGGATGTGGCCATCGGTTCCTACAAGGAGACCTTCAAGGGCACGGTCAGCTTCATCCACCCCGAGCCCGAGTCGGGCAAGATGAGCATCGCCTTCCAGATCGTCACCCCGGCGATCGATTTCGACCTGAGCCACGCCGGCAAGGGCCCGAGCGAGGGCTGGTTCTTCTTCAGCTGCTACAACACCGAGCAGGCGCACGACCTGCTGGAGGTGAACGCCAGCCAGCGCGACAAGGACTTCATCATGGCGGTGAACTGGAAGATGGCCGAGCAGCTCGCCAAGGAGGGCAAGGGCAAGCGCGTTCCCGGCAAGCACTACAGCAACTGGTGGAACGATCACACCCACAGCAGTGAGACCACGGTGTACGAGGACGTGCTCCAGCTGGACCCGAAGGACCACCCCGGCCTGATCTACTTCATGCCCTGCCCCAAGAGCCCGCACGGCTGTGATGTGGACCCCACCGGCAAGTACATCGTGGGCAGCGGCAAGCTCGCCGCGCTGATCCCCGTGTTCAGCTTCGACAAGATGCAGAAGGCCATCGCAGCCAAGGACGTGGAGGGCGACTTCGCCGGCATCCCCGTGCTGAAGTACGAAAGCGTGCTGCACGGCGAGGTGAAGAAGCCCGGCCTGGGCCCCCTGCACACGGAGTTCGACGCCAACGGCAACGCTTACACCAGCTTCTTCGTGAGCAGCGAGATCGTGAAGTGGAACGTGGAGAAGCTCGAGATCCTGGACCGTGTGCCCACCTACTACTCCATCGGCCACCTGTGCGTGCCCGGTGGGGACAGCAAGCAGCCCTGGGGCAAGTACGTGATCGCGTACAACAAGATCACCAAGGACCGTTATCTGCCCACGGGGCCCGAACTGTCCCAGAGCGCCCAGCTGTTCAGCATCGACGGCGACAAGATGGAGTTGCTGCTGGACTTCCCCACCACCGGCGAACCGCACTACGCCCAGGCCATCCCGGCCGACCTGGTGAAGCCGCGTGAGGTGAAGTTCTTCAAGATCGATGAGAACCAGCACCCCTATGCGGCCAAGGGCGAGAAGGACGCCCGGGTGGAGCGCAAGGGCAAGGAGGTGCACATCTACATGACGAGCATCCGCTCGCACTTCGCCCCGGACAACATCGAGGGCGTGAAGCTGGGCGATGAAGTGTACTTCCACGTGACCAACCTGGAGCAGGATTGGGACGTGCCGCACGGTTTCGCCGTCAAGGGCGCACAGAACGCCGAGCTCCTGATCATGCCCGGCGAGACCCAGACCCTCAAGTGGGTGCCGCAGAGCGTGGGCGTGAAGCCCTTCTACTGCACGGACTTCTGCTCGGCCCTCCACCAGGAGATGCAGGGCTACATCCGTGTGTCGCCGGCCAACAGCAATGTACCCCTGAGCGCGAACACCAAATCCCCCGACGCGGGCATCTGACCCGCCGGCATCATGAAAGGAACCACCCGGCCCCCCGCATCGCATACCGGTGTGATGGGGCCGGGTGGTGCTTTTTCCGGGGCGTGCATGCGCCCCCCGACGAACGAACAAAAGCCATCGAAATGGAAGTAGCAGAGATCGAGGCCCCGGCCCGGACGACCACCGTCAAGGTCGCCCCCCCGCAGCCTGTCAGCAGTTCCACCGCACCCGCCAAGCGGGCCACCAAACCGAAGTACATGCGCCCCATCTCCCGGATCCTCATCGCCGTGGCCGCCCTGGCCATGGGCATCATGCTCTGGCAGCCCATCTGGCGCATCGACCTATGGGCGCCGCAATACCCCGAAGGCCTGGTGCTGCAGATCTACCACGACACCTTCACGGGCAACGTGGACCAGATCAACGGCCTGAACCACTACATCGGCATGGCCAAGATCGAGAACGCCATGTTCCCCGAGTTCGCCATCATGCGCTACGCCATCGGCCTGCTCATCGGCGGCGGCGTCATCGCCGCCCTCATCGGCCGGCGCTGGGCCCTGGGCGGCTGGATCTTCACCCTGCTGGCCTTCGTGATCTGGGCCATGTGGGACATGTATTCCTGGGGCTACAAATACGGCCACAACCTCGACCCGCATGCCGCCATCAAGGTCGAGGGCATGGCCTACCAGCCGCCGCTGCTCGGCCACAAGACCCTGCTCAACTTCGAGGCCTGGTCCCTGCCCGATGTGGGTGGCTTCGTGCTCTTTGGCTCCATCACCATCGGTGTGCTGGTGCTGTACTATGAATGGCGGCGGCACGAACGCGCCCAGGCCGCTGCGGTACGGAAATGAAAAGGGCCCTGTTCGCCGCCGCGCTGGTGCTGGTCGCCGCGGGCTGCTCGGAGGGGCCGCCCACGATCGCCTATGGCGCCGATGAATGCGCGCACTGCCGCATGAACGTGGTGGACGCCCGTTTCGGGGCGGCCCTGCGCACATTGAAGGGGCGCACCTATGTGTTCGACGGGCCGGAGTGCATGGTGCCGCACGTGGCCAAGGGCGCTGTGGCCGAAGGGCAGGTGGCCGCCTGGTACGTGGCCGATATGGCGCACCCCGGCACCCTCATCGACGCCACCACCGCGCTGTACCTCCACGCGCCCTCGCTCAACAGCCCCATGCGGGGCAACGTGGCGGCATTCGCCAACGAGGCTGACCGCAAGACCGCCATGGAGCACTTCCCCGGGGAGGCCCTGGACTGGGCTGCGGTGAAGCAAATGTTCTCCGGGGAATGAGGGGCGGGCGGGCCTTCGGCCGTGCGGCGGGATGGACGCTGATGATGGGCCTGGGAGGGGCGCTGTCCGCCGCCACCTGGACGGTATCGCCCGAGGGACCGCACTCCGGTCTGAAGGCCGTTCTGTCCGCAGCGGCACCGCACGACAGCATCCGTGTGCTGGCCGGCACCTATGCCGAGGGCACGGTCACCATCGACAGGCCGCTCACCCTGCTCGGTGTCGGCGGGCCGGTGATCGATGGCGGGGCGCAGGGGCACGTGCTGGTGATCACCGCCCCACAGGTCACCGTACAGGGCCTCGTCATCACCGGTACGCTGGTGAGCAACCTGCAGGACAATGCGGGGATCCACGTGGACGGTGTGGACGATGTGCGGATCGTGGACAACGAGCTGCGCAACTGCTTCTTCGCGGTCCACCTGTCCAACGTGCGACGGGCTCTGATCTCGGGCAACCGGATCCTGGGCGACCCCGCGACGCCGGAGACACGACGTGCCAACGGCATCCACCTGTGGCGTTGCACGGACGCGGTGGTCCAGGGCAACCTGGCCGATCACCACCGTGACGGCATCTACTTCGAGTTCGTCACCGGCTCGCGCATCGAGGGCAACACGTGCAGGGGCAACCTGCGTTACGGTCTGCACTTCATGTTCAGCCATCGCGACGATTATGCGGACAACGAGTTCGTGGACAACGGCGCCGGGGTGGCCGTGATGTTCAGCCACAGCATCCGCATGACGGGGAACCGCTTCCTGCACAACCGGGGCGGCAGCGCATACGGTCTGCTGCTCAAGGAGATCAACGACAGCGAACTGCGGGGCAACACCTTCACCGACAACACCACCGGCCTGATGGTGGACGGATGCAACCGCGTGCATGCCGAGGGGAACACGTTCCGATCCAACGGTTGGGCCCTCCGGCTCTTTTCCAACGCCACGGGCTGTACCATTGCAGGCAATTCCTTCATCGGGAACACCTTTGATGTGAGCACCAACGGCGACCTCATGCTCAACACCCTTGCGGCCAATTACTGGGACCGGCACCTGGGCTACGACCTGGACCGCGACGGGCATGGGGACGTGCCCTACCGCCCCGTGGGTTTCTTCGCCCTGCTGGTGGAGCGCATCCCTTACGCCATCATCTTCTCGCGCAGTTTGTTCGTGACCCTGCTGGACCAGGCTGAGCGGGTGATCCCGTCGCTGTCGCCGGCGGCGTTGAAGGACGACCGGCCCCTGATGCGCCCGCCGCATGGATAGCATCACCTTCAGCGGCGTCGGCAAACGCTACCGGAAACTGTGGGCGTTGCGCGATGTGGACGCTGCGTTCCGACCGGGCGAAGTGGTGATGGTCATCGGGCCCAACGGCTCGGGCAAGACCACCTTCATCAAGTGCCTGCTGGGCCTGGTGCGCCCCACCAGCGGGGCCATCCATGTGAACGGGGAGCGCATCGGTGCCGACCCCGCCTACCGGCATCACATCGGGTACATGCCGCAGATCTCCCAGTTCCCGCCCGCCCTCACCATCGGCCAGCTGCTGGACATGATGCGCGATGTGCGCGGCCTGTCGCCCGAGCGCACCGACGACGGGCTGGTGGAGGACCTGGGGCTTTCCGCACAGCTCGGCAAGCGCCTGGGCACCCTGTCGGGCGGCACCATGCAGAAGGTGAGCGCCGTGCTCGCCTTCCGGTCCGCGCCGGGCATCCTGGTGATGGACGAACCCACCGCCGGCCTCGACCCGCTGAGCGCGCGCACCGTGCTGGGCCGCGCCGCCGCCGTGCGCGAACGCGGCGGCACGGTGCTCATCACCTCGCACTTGATGGAGGAGGTGGAGACCCTGGCCGACCGGGTGGCCTACCTACAGGACGGCACCCTGCGTTTCCTGCTTCCGTTGCGCGAGATCCTGGCCCGCACCGGCACCGACCGCCTTTCGGCCGCGCTGCCGCTGATGCTCGCAGACCCCCGATGACCATGGGCAAGGTGCTCTATTACACCCTGGTGGACCTGGCGCGCAACCGTTCGGTGCTGGCCTTCGCCGCCCTGTTGTTCGTGGTGGCCGAGGGGCTGTTCCTGGTGGAAGGGGAGGCCGTCAAGGCCGTGCTGAGCCTGGTGCAGGTGGTGCTGGCGCTGGTGCCGCTGGTGGCCCTGGTGTTCACCGTGGTCTACACGTACGGTGCGCAGGAGTTCACCCAGCTGCTCGCCGTTCAGCCCATCGGCCGCAGCGCCATCCTCGGCGGTCGCATGCTCGCCCTGGGCCTGTCCTTTCTGGTGGCCCTGCTCTTCGGGCTGGGCCTTCCGCTCACCGTGCACGCCCCGGGGGCCACCTCCCTGGTGCTGCTGGTGGCCGCCGTGCTGCTGGCCTGGGTGTTCCTGGCCCTGGGCACCCTCATCGCCCTGGTGAACCGCGACCGGGCCCGGGGTGTCGGTACGGCGCTCGCCGCCTGGGCCGGGGCGGTGCTGGTGTACGACGCCCTGTTGATGACCCTGCTCTTCGCGTTCAGCGACCGCCCCGTTGAGCCCTTCGTCCTGCCGGTGGCCGCCCTCAACCCGATCGACCTCGCCCGCATCGCCGTCACCATCCAGGTGGACCTGGCCGCGATGATGGGATACAGCGGTGCGGTGTACAAGAAGTTCCTGGGCTCCGGCCCCGGCATCGCCACGGCCCTGGCCTTCATGCTGCTGTGGGTCGCCTGGCCCACGGTGCTCTCCTTCCGCGTGTTCCGCTCCAAGGACCTCTGAGCCGACGGGCGCCGCAATGCCGCAGCGTTCCCGTTGACGAAGATCATGCGGCGCGCCGCCATCCGTCAGTGCACGAAAGGTCCGCACGAAGGAGGTTTGCATAACCATCAAAACAGGACCATGATCCCGAACATCCCTTCGAAGAACCTCCTGGCGACAGCCATGACCGTATTGCTGGCCGCATGCGGCGCACCGGCACCCGAGCAGACCACGGGATCCACCGCGCCCGCACCGGTGGGGGGAGGACAATCCACCGTGGTGGATGAACAATCGCAGAAGAACGTGGTGGGCGTGGCCGTCGGTTCGCCCGACCACAGCACCCTGGTGGCCGCCGTGAAAGCCGCCGAGCTGGTGGACGCGCTCAGCAACGCCGGCCCCTTCACCGTGTTCGCCCCCGTGAACGCCGCCTTCGATGCGCTGCCCGCCGGCACCGTTGACGGACTGATGAAGCCCGAGAAGAAGAGCGACCTGCAGGATGTGCTGCAGTACCATGTGTATGTGGGTGTGCTCAAGACCGAACAACTGCGCGACGGGCAGAGCCTCAACATGGTGAACGGGTCCAACGTGAAGGTGAGCGTGAAGGACGGCAAGGTGATGATCAACGACGCCACCGTGGTGGCGAGCGTACCGGCCAGCAATGGTGTGGTGCACGTGATCGACAAGGTGCTGCTGCCCGGTTGAACGGATCGCCTCGACGTGCCCGGTGGCATGTCGGTGAAAGTCGGCAAGGGCGCCCTCCCCGGGGGCGCTCTTGTCGTTCGAGCCCTTGCCGATCGCGGCCCCGCGCGGATCGTTCACAACCGTGTTGATGATCGATCCACCGAGGATGATCCCTATCAGCCCGGTCGGAAGATCTTGCGGGGAGTTTTGAAGCCCTCACCGAACCGATCCATGTCGACGCTCACCGCATCCCCCGCCCGCAGCACTGTGGCACCACGAACCACCACCGGACCATACAGCCCCGAAGAGGTCCTTGAGCTCACGCGGGCCTACTTCAAAGGCGATGAGCTGGCGGCCACCACCTGGGTGAACAAGTACGCGTTGCGCGATGAGCAGGGCCGGTTGCTGGAGAAGAGCCCCGAGGACATGCACCGGCGCATGGCCCGGGAGTTCGCCCGCATCGAATCCAAATACGGGGTGGTGCCTGCGGAGAAACGGTCGCTGCTCTCGGAGTACGGGCGCAGCCGCGACCCGCTGGACGAGGAACGCATCTTCAAGCTCTTCGACGGCTTCCGCGACGTGGTGCCGCAGGGCAGCGTGATGGCCTCCCTGGGCGATCCCTTCCGGCTGGCCTCCCTGAGCAACTGCGTGGTGATCCCCTCGCCGCTGGACAGCTACGGGGGCATCTTCCACAACGACCAGCAACTGGCCCAGCTCTTCAAGCGCCGATGCGGGGTTGGCTTCGACCTGAGCACGCTGCGCCCCGCCGGCGCCACCGTGAGCAACGCCGCACGCACCAGCACGGGCGCCGTGAGCTTCATGGAACGCTTCAGCAACACCACCCGCGAAGTGGCGCAGAAGGGCAGGAGGGGAGCGCTGATGCTCACCATGGACATCGCCCACCCGGATGTGGAGCACTTCATCACCATCAAGCAGGACCTGGCCAAGGTCACCGGTGCCAACGTGAGCGTGCGCGTGAGCGACGAGTTCCTGCGTGCCGTGGAGGCCGATGCCGACTTCACCCTGCGCTGGCCCATCGATGCGCCCAAGCCCGCGGTGACCAAGGTGGTGAAGGCGCGCGAGCTGTGGACCACGCTGATCACCTGCGCCCACGCCACCGCCGAGCCGGGGGTGATCTTCTGGGACCGCCAGCACGCGTACAGCACCAGCAGCGTTTACCCCGGCTTCCGCAACGAGAGCACCAACCCGTGCAGCGAGATCGCCATGCAGGGTGGTGACAGCTGCCGTCTGATCGCCATCAACCTGCACAGCTTCGTCAACGAACCCTTCACCCACCGCGCCTGGTTCGACCACGAGCGGTTCACCGCGGTCACGTACGAGGCGCAGCGCCTGATGGACGACCTGGTGGACCTGGAGCTGGAGGCCGTGGACCGCATCCTGGGCAAGGTGGATGCGGACCCCGAGCCGGACGAGATGAAGCGCACCGAGCGCGAGACCTGGGAACTGCTGCGCGACACGGGCCGCAAGGGACGTCGCACCGGCCTGGGCTTCACCGGCCTGGCCGACGCGCTGGCCGCCCTGGGCCTGAAGTACGACAGCGACGCCGCGATCGAGGCCGCCGAGGACATCCTGCGCACCAAGTGCCGCGCCGAGTTCGACAGCAGCATCGACATGGCCATCGAGCGCGGAGCCTTCGAGGGCTTTGCGCCCGCGGTGGAACGCACCAGCGAGTTCGTCACCATGCTGGGCCGGGAGCTGCCCGAAGTGCATGACCGCATGATGCGCCACGGCCGCCGCAACATCAGCCTCAGCACCGTGGCCCCCACCGGCACCCTGAGCCTGCTCACCCGCACCAGCAGCGGCATCGAGCCCGTGTACATGCTGGGCTACACCCGCCGCCGCAAGCTGGTGCCCGGCACCCCCGACGCCAAGGTCACCTTCACGGACGAACTGGGCGACCAGTGGGAGGAGTTCACCGTGCATCACCCGCGCGTCCTGGACTGGATGCACGTGACCGGCAAGACCGACCCCGCCGAGAGCCCCTATGCCGGTGCCACCGCCAACGACATCGACTGGCACAAGCGCATCCGCATGCAGGCCGTGGTGCAGAAGTACACCACGCATAGCATCAGCTCCACCATCAACCTGCCCGCCACGGCCACCGTGGAGGAGGTCGGCGGCATCTACCTCGAGGCCTGGCACCACGGGCTCAAAGGCATCACCGTGTACCGCGACGGCAGCCGCAGCGGCGTGCTCGTCTCCACCGACGACAAGAAGGACAAGGAACCGGCCAAGGAGGTCGCGCACAGCGTCATGACCAGGCCCGAGCGCCTGGAGGCCGATGTGCTGCGCTTCAACAACGAGACCGAGCCCTGGATAGCCGTGGTCGGCCTGCTCGACGGCAAACCCTACGAGATCTTCACCGGCAAGGCCAACGGCGGCTTCGAGCTGCCCCGCTGGGTGAGCCGCGGCTGGGTGGTGAAGCGCCGCGACGCCAAGCGCGGCAAGAACCGCTACGACCTGGAGTACGCCGATGACGAAGGCTACCACGTCACCGTGCAGGGCCTCAGCCGCACCTTCAACCAAGAGTTCTGGAACTACGCCATCCTGATCAGCGGCATGCTGCGCCAGGGCATGCCCGTGACGCAGGTGGTGGAGGTGGTGGCCAACCTCAACCTGTACGACGCCACCCTCAACACCTGGAAGAACGGCGTGGTACGTGCCCTCTCGCGCTACATCCCCGACGGCACCAGCGCCGGCGGCCGCAAGTGCGCCGACTGCGGCGACAGCGAGGGTGTGTACTACGAGGAGGGCTGCCTGAAGTGCCGCAGCTGCGGAAGCAGCAAGTGCGGATAAGACGGCCGGGACGGCGCGCTGAAGGCTGCGACCACCCGGTCGCAGCCTTCGGCTTTCCAGGGGGCGGCCCCCTGCGATGTGCTCGCCCGGGAAGTTGATGCTCGTCAACTTTTTGCCGAACCTGATGGTCGTTATTTGCGGCCATGTGGCAGCGTAAGGTGCTGGCCTTCCTTGGTGCGGCCTTCGTGGCCGGCACCTGGTTCGCGTACCGCGGCGCCGACACCGGCGGCAGCGCCGACGCGCAGGTGCGCCGGGGCATGGACGTGTGGCAGGCCAACAACTGCGTGGCCTGTCACCAGCTCTACGGGCTGGGCGGCTACATGGGCCCCGACCTCACCGACGTGATCACCATGCGGGGCGATGCCCATGTGCGGGCCTTCGTGCAGCACGGCACCCAACGCATGCCGGCGCATCCCCTCACCGAAGCGGAACTGGACGACCTGGTGGCCTTCCTCGCCTGGGTGGACGCTTCCGGCCAGGGCAGGGTGCCCGACAGCGCCGTGCATTGGACGGGCACATTCATCCTGGAGCCATGAACCTCGCGCACCGCTGGCACGTCCGCCTGGCCCTGCTGTTGCTGCTGGCCACCCTGCTGTTCGGTCTGCTGGCCGGCCTGGCGTACATGTACCCGGCCATCGGCCAGGCCATCGCCTTCAAGAAACTGCGGCCCGCACACGTGTCCGCCGCCCTGTTCTGGATCATCACCGGCGCTTCCGCCGCCGTGGTCCATCACCGCACCGAGGCCTTCCGGCTCCCGCGACCGACACGGTCGCATGCGGCCTTCGTCGCCATCTGGGCCGGCTCCATCGTCGCCATCCTCGTGGCGTATGCGCTGAACCGCTTCGGGGGGCGGGAGTACTGGGAGTTCCCGCCGTTGCTCGGTGTCCCGGTGCTGGTGGCCTGGCTGTTGTTCATGGTGGATCACTTCCGGGCCTGGCGGCACCGTCCCGCCGATCCCCCGCTCTACGTGTGGATGTGGACCACCGGGGTGGTCTTCTTCCTCATCACCTTCCTGGAGCAGAACCTCTGGCAGATCCCCTGGTTCCGCAACACCTACATGCGCGAGCTCACCGTGCAGTGGAAGTCCAACGGGGCCATGGTGGGCGCCTGGAACCAGATGATCTACGGCTCGGCGCTGTACCTGATGACCCGCATCGGCGGTGACGACGGCATCGCCAGGGGCCCCAAGGCCTTCGCCTTCTGGTTCCTGGGCCTGTCGAACCTGATGTTCAACTGGGGCCACCACATCTACAGCGCGCCCACGGCCGGATGGATCCGCCACACCGCGTACGCCATCAGCATGGCCGAGTGGGTGCTGTTGATCGACATCATCCGCGGGTTCAAGGCCAAGCTCGCCGAGAACCGCCGCCTGGGGCACCTCACCACCTACCGGTTCCTGGTCACGGCCGAACTGTGGGTCTTCCTCAACCTGGCCCTGGCCCTGCTGATGTCCTTCCCCTTCCTCAACCGCTACACGCACGGCACCCACGTCACCGTGGCCCATGCCATGGGCACCACCGTGGGCATCAACACCATGATCCTGCTGGGTTCACTGTCCTGGATGCTGCGGATCGACCAGGCGGGGGCGGCCCGGCGCTGGATGGAACGCGGACGCCTACTGGCGGTGTACAGCCTGCTGGTGTTCTGGGTGGCCTTGATCGTCGCGGGCCTCATCAAGGGCTGGCGCATGACGGCCCTGGGCATCACCGATCACACGCGGCTCATGGCCCCCGTGGACCCTGTGCTGCAGGTGTTCGTCGTGGCCGGCTTCGGCGTGGCTGCGGGCCTGGCCATGGCCGCCCTGCCGCTGCTCGCGGCTTCCTTCAAACCCCTGCCGGCCGTGGTGCCCGTGCCGGAGCGACCCGCCGCGACCACCGTGGAAAGGCCATGAACACCACCCTGCCGCCCCCCGAAGTGGACGAGGCCGCACGCCTCACCGCGGAGATCCTGCGCCTGAAACGCGAGAAGAACGCGGTCATCCTGGCCCACTACTACCAGACGCCCGAGATCCAGAGCCTGGCCGATCATATCGGGGACAGCCTGGCATTGGCCCAGGCCGCCGAGCGCGCTTCGGCCCCCATCATCCTCTTCTGCGGGGTGCATTTCATGGCCGAGACGGCCAAGATCCTCAATCCCGGCCGCAAGGTGCTGGTGCCCGACATGGCCGCCGGCTGTTCCCTGGCCGATTCGGCACCGGCCGACCTGTTCCGCGCCTTCCGTGCGGCCCATCCCCACCACGTGGCCGTCACCTACATCAACTGCTCGGCCGAGGTGAAGGCCATGAGCGACATCATCTGCACCAGCAGCAATGCGGTGCGCGTGGTGCAGAGCATACCGGCGGACCGCCCTGTGCTCTTCGCGCCCGACAAGCACCTGGGCGCTTTCGTGCAGCGTGTCACCGGGCGGGAGCTGCTGTTGTGGGACGGGGTGTGCGAGGTGCATGTGGAGATCTCCGCGGACAAGCTCAAACTGCTGTTGGGCAAGCATCCGCAGGCCCGGTTGATCGCCCACCCCGAATGCCCCGAGCACGTGCTGGAGCTGGCCCACCACGTGGGTTCCACCGCCTCGCTGCTGCGCTTCGTGCAGGAGGACCCGGCGGACACCTTCATCGTGGCCACCGAGGCCGGCATCCTGCACAACATGCGGAAGGCCGTGCCGCACAAGACGCTCATCGCCGCTCCGGCCCATGCCGAGAACACCTGTGCGTGCAGCGAGTGCCCGTACATGAAGTTGAACACCCTGGAGAAGGTGCTGGCCGCCCTGCGCGATGAGCGGCCCGAGATCGTGTTGGACGAGGACGTACGTGTTCGGGCGCACCGGGCGCTGCGCCGCATGCTTGAACTGGGATGAGCACGGTGCCCGAGATCATCGTGGTGGGCGGCGGCATCGCCGGCATGACCTACGCCACCCAGCTGGCCGACCGGGCGGGGAGGAGGCCGGTGCGCATCCGGATCCTGTCCAAGGCCGTGGTGCAGGTGAGCAACTCGTTCCAGGCGCAGGGGGGCGTGGCCGCCGTGATGCGCGGGGACGATTCCTTCGAGGACCACGTGCGCGACACGCTCGTCGCCGGCGCCGGCCGCAACGACGAGGCCGTGGTGCGCCTGGTGGTGCGCGAGGGGCCGGCCCTGATCCGCGGCCTCATCGGCCTGGGGGCCCACTTCGACCGGGGCACCGACGGGGCGCTGCGCCTGGCCCGCGAAGGCGGCCACAGCACGGCCCGCGTGGTGCACCATCGCGACCGCACCGGGGAGGAGATCGTGCGCGTACTGCAGCGGCGCGTGGAGCTCATGCCCGCGATCGAGGTGCTCTCCGACCAACGGGCCATCGACCTGATCATCTCGGGCGAGGGCGCCGACCGCCGCTGCATCGGCGTGCGTGCGGTGGACCTGCGCACGGGCGATGTCACCGACCGGTTCGCGCATCTGGTGGTGCTGGCCACCGGCGGTGCGGGACGCATGTACGAGCACACCACCAACCCGCAGGGGGCCTCGGGGGACGGCATCGCCATGGGCATCCGCGCCGCCGCCCTCACGCGCGACATGGCCTTCGTGCAGTTCCATCCCACGGCCCTCCACACCGGTGCCCACGGCACGGTGAGCCTGGTGAGCGAGGCGGTGCGTGGTGCCGGCGCACGCCTGCTCGGTGCCGACCTGCGGCCGCTGATGCGCGGTGTGCACCCCATGGGCGACCTCGCCCCCCGCAATGTCGTGGCCCGCGCCATCCATCGCGAGATGATGCACGCCGGCGTGCCCCACGTCTGGCTGGATGCCGGGCCCATCGGTGTGGAGCGCTTCGCACAGGAGTTCCCGGGCATCGCCCTGGCCTGCCGCGCCCACGGCCTGCTGCCCGGCCGCGACCTGCTGCCCGTGATGCCCGCCGTCCACTACATGTGCGGCGGTCTGCGCACCGACGACCGTGGGCGCACCTCCATCCCGGGCCTCTTCGCCCTTGGCGAATGTGCGGGCAGCGGGGTGCATGGCGCCGACCGGCTGGCGTCCAACTCGCTCCTGGAAGCCCTGGTGATCCCCAAGCGGGCCGCGGAGATCACCTGGGACGAGATCTCCGGCACGCCGGTGCTGCCGTCCCGCATCATCCGGCGCGACAGGCTGGCCAAGCGTCCGGTGGAGGTGGTGGACCGTGCCATGGCCGCCCTCACCCACACCATGACCAAGCATGTCGGCATCATCCGCACCGAGCACGGCCTGCAGCATTCGTTGCGGGCCATCAACCGCATCAGCCGGCAGGTGCAGCCCATCTGGGAACGCCGCCGATGGACCACGGCCCTGATGGACCTGCGCGACCTGCTGGTGGTTGCCCGCGCCGTGGCCGAGGCCGCGTTGAACGAGCCCGAGAGCGTGGGCGCGCACTGCTGGGAGGTGGAGCCGGTGAGCTGATCGGGCCCCGGTCGTGCCCAAGACGCAGAACCTGCGGCTGCTTGACCCTGCGCCGCAGTGCGCGTCAGTCCTCCACCAACGCCGGTTCCACCACCTGTTCCTGCGTGGTGCGCGACCGTTTCAACCGCAGGGTGCCCTGCAGCACCACCCAGGCGATGGGGAACACCCCGCCCAGGATGAAGAGGGTGGCACCGATGCCGCGCAGCCACGTGAGCCCCTCGAAGACCGGGGAGCCGATGAACCGTTCGGAACGGGCGTACCAGAAGCCATGCTCCAGCACGGCCTGCAACTGCACCAAGCCGGCGGGGAACAGGTCCATCACCACCATGAGCAGCAGGCCGATGTTGAGCGACCAGAATGCCGTGCGCACCGTCCTTCCGTGCCACGCCTCGGGCTCCATCAGCAGCTTGCAACAGAAGAGCAGGGCGGCGAGCGAGAGGTTGCCGTACACCCCGAAGAGCGCGGCGTGGCCGTGGTTCACCGTGAGGTAGGTGCCGTGCTCGTAGTAATTCACGATGGGCAGGTTGATGATCAGGCCCAGCACGCCGGCCCCGAAGAAGTTCCAGAAGTTCACCGCCACCAGGAAGAGGAACACCTCGGGCTGGCCGAAGGCACCGGCCGGGGTCGTCCGGTCGCGCCGCATCCGATTGAAGCGCCAGGCCTCCAGGGTGAGCAGGATCAGCGGCACCACCTGCAAGGTGCTGAACACGCTGCCCAGCGCCATGGTGGCCACCGGCTTGGCGTTCCAGTAGAAGTTGTGCGAGATGCCCAGCAGGCCCGAGCCCAGGAAGAGCAGCGTGGCCAGGTACACCACGCGGGTCACCGACGCTTGGCCCACCAGGCCCATGCGCACCATGAGCCAGCCCACCACGATGGTGGTGAAGACCTCGAAGAAGGCCTCCACCCACATGTGGATCACCGCCCAGCGCCACAGGTCGGCGATGACGAAGTTGGTGCGCGGCGTGGAGACGAAGCCCGAGAGGAGCAGCAGGCTGATGCACACCGTGGAGTACACGAGCCAGTTGGGCAGGGCCCACGGTCGGCCCTTGCGGAAGGCGGGTTTGCAGCCGGCGTACAGAATGCCCGCCCAGGCCACGAGCACCGCCAGCAACAGGCCCTGGAACAGGCGCCCGAACTCCACGAACTCCCATCCCTGGTGGCCCAGCATGGACCACTGCCCGCCCAGCAGGCCCAGGGGTCCCGCGTACGAGCCCACGACCGTTCCCGCCACCAGCACCACGATGGCCCAGAACAGCACGTTCGTCCACCGCACCAACCCTGCGGTCTCCCGGCCGATCATGGGGATCAGGAAGATGGAGATACCGATCCAGCATGCGCTGATCCAGAACAGCGCCAGCGAGAGGTGCCAGCTGCGCGACACCACCAGGGGAAGGATCCCGGACAGGTCGATGCCCACCGCGCCCAGATAGTCCGCGAAGGAGGTGATGGTGATGGCGCCGCTGAGCACCTGCACCACGAAGACCAGGGCGGCCGCCAGGAAGAACTTGAAGGTGGCGCGCTGGAGCGGGCCCGGCTTGAAGTCGCGCACGGATGCCGCGTCCATCCGTCCGGTGGCGCCGGCCGTCAGGCTTTCCTCCTTGAGGCCGTCGAACTGACCGTACGCGAACAACACGGCCCCCAGGGCCAGGATGAAGATGAGCACGCCGACCACGCTCCACCAGAGCACCGGGCCGGTGGGCAGGTTGCCCGCCTCGGGGTCGTACGGCCAGTTGTGGGTGTAGCTGAAGGTCTCTCCCGGTCGCTGGGCGGCGCAGACCCACCCTCCCCAGAAGAAGAAGTCGCTCAAGGCGCGCAGCGCGACCGGGTCGGCGATGAACCCCGGTGGGGGGAAGGAACCGGACCGCGCCAGCACGGTGAAGCGGTCCACCGTGAAGGCCCTGAGCCTTTCCACGGCCGAGACCTGGGCGGCGGTCAGCGGCACCACCCCGGCGGCCGGGTCATAGGCGGAGCCCTTCAGCTCACGCTTCACCCGTTCGGCGATCGCCAGTTGTTCGTCCGGGTCCGGTGGTGCACCCTGCGCCCGCTCCAGGGCATCGGCGTAATGCTCCCGCATGAAGCCTGCCGTGAGGTGCAGGGCCTCGGCCGAGAAGTCGGGACCGCGGCCGGCACCATCGCCGAACATGCTGCCGTACTCCATCAGCGCATGCTTCAGGAAGACCTCCTGCCCGTCGCGGATCACTTCACCGCGCACCACCACGGTCCCATCGGGTCCCACCATGTCCGCGATGGGCGGTGCATCGTGGTAAGCCTCATGCACGATCCACGACACCCCGGCCGCGCTGATCAGGAAGATGGCCAGCAGGGGGATCCACCAATGACGCGGCTGCATCAGCCACCGGAGCACGGGGCGATCGCTCATGGTCGTTCCTGCGCGGACCACCATCGGACGATGGGCGTTCACCTTCCCGGGCCCGCTGCAGGCGGATCGAAAGTGACCCGATGGGCAGGCGGGTGGGCTGAGCCGTATCAGGCGCGGGCGGGGCCGTGTGCGGCCGGTCCTGCGCGTCGTGTGGACCCGCGTACGGGCGATGCGAAACCGGCTCCCGGGGATCGCGATCAGGGATCCCGGAACATGGGAAGGCCCGGTCTCTTCCGGGATGAGGGACCTTCGTTGTGCGGCCCTGCCGGGGCCGGGTCCTGCGCATTTCCTGGTCCCACAACAACGGCTTCCGGCGATCCGATCCCTGACGAGCATCATATTCCGCGTTGGGGGATACCGGGACCTTCGCACGATGTCCGGTCCGGATACCGGGGTGTTGCGAGGCCCCCACACCTTCCACATCCCTGTCATGGGGTTGGGGTACACCATCGACACCCCCCTGAAGGTGGCGCATCTGGGCATCTCTTCGGTGGTGTCGATCATCGAGGACGAGCTGGTGGAGCGCATGCGGGAGCACCACGCGAAGCTGGCCGGCGAGCCCTACGAGCCCATTCCGAAGCCCTCGCCCGACCACCGCGCCCGGCGTGTCACGGCCTATCTGGACCTGTTGCAGCGGTTGGTGGACAGGAACACCGAGCGCGTGCGCCGCACACCCATCCGGCCGGGGTCGGAAAGCGCCCTCTACTTCGAGCTGCTGCCCACGGGGTCGGCCCTGGGGGAGCGGTACCGCCGCATGCTGGCCATGGCGCCCGGCGTGGTCCGCGAAGCGGAGGAGTCGCAACTGCGCGGTCACATCACCCCGGGGGCCATCGACGTGAACATCATGGCCAAGATCGATCCGGTGAACTACGGCCCGGACGGTGCGCCGTTGCCCGAGGAGTTCTGCGATGCCATGGCCGTGTTCCGGGGTTTCGCCAACAGCACCCTGGGCTCGGGGCTGGTGCTGAGCGCCGGGTACAACCCCCGGCTGTACAACTACATCGCCCGCTTCGCCGACTTCCTGCCCGATGCCGAAGGGACGCTGCGCAAACGCATCATCCTCAAGGTGAGCGACCTGCGGTCGGCCCAGGTGCAGGGCCGGTTGCTGGCCAAGAAGGGCGTGTGGGTATCGGAGTTCCGCCTCGAGTCGGGCCTCAACTGCGGCGGCCATGCCTTCGCCACCGACGGCTTGTTGATGGGGCCCATCCTGCACGAGTTCGCCCAGCACCGTGAAGCCCTGGCCGATGAGCTTTGGTCGGCCTGCAACAAGGCCCTGGAGGCCGCCGGCCTGGCGGTGTTCCGCGAGCGGCCCCCGCAGCACCTCACCGCACAGGGCGGCATCGGCACGGCGGCCGAGGACCGTTTCCTGTTGGAGCATTACGGCGTGGACGGCACCGGATGGGGCAGTCCCTTCCTGCTGGTGCCCGAGGTGACCAACGTGGACAAGGCCACCCTGGAACAGCTGGTGCGTGCGCGGCCCGAGGACTTCTTCCTGAGCAACGCTTCACCGCTGGGGGTGCCCTTCCACAACTTCCGGCGGAGCAGCTCCGAGCAGCAGCGGCAGGCGCGCATCGCCAAGGGGCGGCCGGGAAGCCCCTGCTACAAGGAGTTCCTGAGCAGCAACACCGAGTTCACCGAGCGCCCCATCTGCACCGCCTCGCGCCAGTACCAGCACCTGAAGCTGGCCCAGCTGCGCGCCACCATCACCGATCCGGTGGTGCTGGCGCGTGAGGAGGCCGCCGTGATGGACAAGGACTGCCTCTGCGAGGGGCTCGGTGCCGCCGCCCTGCTCAAGGCCGGCATGTCGCCGGCGCACAGACTGGAGGCCGTGGCCATCTGCCCGGGGCCGAACACCGCCTACTTCAACCAGGTGGTGTCCCTGCGCACCATGGTGGACCATATCTACGGCCGCACCGACCTGCTCGCCGGTGTGTCCAGGCCCCACATGTTCATCAAGGAACTGGGCCTGTACGTGGACCACTTCAAACGCGAGGTGGAACGCAACGCCTCCGACCTCAGCGCCAAGCAACGCCGGCGCCTCACCGCCTTCCGTGACAACCTGCTGGAAGGCATCCGTCATTACCGCACGCTGCTGCAGGGTGCGCTCGCCGATGCCGCCATGGACGCCGAGCGCTTCCGCAGGGAGCTCGAGCAGCACGCCGAGGAGATCCGGGTGCTGCTGCTGCCCGACCCGCAGGCCGTGCCCTGATCAGCATACCGCCGAACATCCGTGAAACCTGAGATGACCAAGAAAGCCTCCTGGGCCGAGCCCTTCAAGATCAAGATGGTGGAACCCCTCTTCATGACCACGCGCGAACAGCGTGTGAAGGCCATTGAGGAGGCGGGCTACAACACGTTCCTGCTGCCCTCCGAGCTGGTGTACATCGACCTGCTCACCGACAGCGGCACCAGCGCCATGAGCGACCGGCAGTGGGCCGGCCTGATGCTGGGCGATGAGGCCTACGCGGGAAGCCGCAACTACTACCACCTGGAGGAGGCCATCCGGAAATACTACGGCTACAAGTACGTCGTGCCCACCCACCAGGGCCGCGGTGCGGAGAACATCCTCTCGCAGATCCTGATCAAGAAGGGGCAGCTCGTGCCGGGCAACATGTACTTCACCACCACCCGCCTGCACCAGGAGCTCGCGGGAGGCACCTTCGCGGACATCATCGTGGATGAGGCCCACGACCCCCGGAGCACCTTCCCCTTCAAGGGCAACGTGGACCTCGGCAAGCTGCAGGCGCTGATCGACGCCCACGGCGCGGAACGCATCGCCTATGTCTCCATCGCCACCACGGTGAACATGGCCGGTGGCCAGCCCATCTCCCTGGCCAACCTGAAGGCCCTGCGCAAGCTCTGCACCAAGCAGGGCATCCGCATCATCCACGACATGACGCGCGTGGCAGAGAACGCTTACATGATCAAGATGCTCGAGGAGGGCCAGGGGCACCGTTCGGCCGCCGACATCGTCAAGGAGATCTGCTCGCTCACCGACGGGGCCACCATGAGCGCCAAGAAGGATGCGCTGGTCAACATAGGCGGCTTCATGGCCACCAACGAATGGGACGTCTTCGAGGAGGCCCGCAACATGGTGGTGGTGTATGAGGGTCTGCACACGTACGGAGGCCTCGCCGGGCGCGACATGGAGGCCATGGCCATCGGCATCACCGAGAGCGTGGACGACGATCACATCCGTGCCCGGGTGGGGCAGGTGGAGTACCTGGGGAAGAAGCTCATCGACATGGGCATCCCCATCGTTCTGCCGATCGGCTCGCACGGCGTGTTCCTGGATGCCAAGGCCTTCCTTCCCCACGTGCCGCAGACCGCCTTCCCCGCACAGGCCCTGGCCGCCGAACTGTACATCGACAGCGGCGTGCGCGCCATGGAGCGCGGCATCGTGAGCGCCGGCCGGAACAAGGAGACCGGCGACCACTACTACCCCGAACTGGAACTGGTGCGCCTCACCATCCCCCGAAGGGTGTACACCCAGGCCCACATGGATGTGGTGGCCGAGAGCGTGGAGCGCGTGTACGAACGCCGCGACCGGATCACCGGACTGAAGATGACCTACGAGCCGAAGTACCTGCGCTTCTTCCAGGCACGGTTCGAGCCGCTGGGGGCGTAGCGACGGTTCAGTCGCAGTTCTCCATCCCCAGGATGAAATAGCCCTGGCGGCGGATGTCCGCCTCCCATCGGGGTTGCAGTGCGCGCACATGGCAGAAGCGGCATTCCCTGGCCGTGAGGGGTTGTCCTGCCTCGCCCTTGCTTTCCAGGTAGGCGCGACCATGGCCGTGGATCACGGCGGTGTCCCGCTGGCTGCTCGGGGCGATGATGTCGAAGTGCATCACCCTGCCGTCCCTGCGGGTGACGTAGGTGTCCCATACGGCCACTTCGGCCGCGTCCGTGTCGTGGTTCATGTGCGTGCGCAGTTGGGCATGGAGGTCGCATCCCAGAAGAATGGCGGTCAAAAGGAAGGTCCGGTACATCGGGATCCGGTCGTTGCGGATCAAAAGTAAGGAAACCTAACTATATTAGCGCCGGAAAAGATGTCCCGTTCGGAACATCAACCCATAAAACCCCAACAACATGGAAAAGGCAGTTTTCTACCACGCCGGGTGTCCGGTTTGCATCAATGCGGAGGACCGCATCACGGAACTGGTGGACCGCAGCAGGTTCGAGGTGGAGCACGTCCACCTGGGCCGGGACCGGGGCCGCATCGCCGAGGCCGAGGCCGCCGGTGTGAAGAGCGTGCCCGCGCTGGTGATCGGCGGCGATGTGCTGCACATCAACCACGGCGCGAGCATGGCGGAGGTGAAGGGCTGAGAAGGCCCGGTGGAACGGCAGGGGACCCGGCCGCCCTGGTCGGGTCCCTTGTTCGCGATACCTTCGGCCATGGCCCGGGAGCATGCCTCCGATGAAGCGCTGGACGCGCACCTGTCCCGGTTGCTGGAGCGCATCGGCGAGGTGGCGCGGTCCCTGCGCTGGCAGCAGGCCACGGACGCCGGGCTCAGCCCACTGCAGCTCCGCATCCTGGGGTTCGTGTCCGACCACCCCGGCGGACCCGTGGGTGTGGCGCGCCTGGCGCAGGAGCTGCAGGTGACCCGGCCCACGGTGAGCGACAGTGTGGCGCTGCTGGTGGAGCGGGGCCTGCTCGTGCGCAGGCCCGACCCGCACGATGGACGCAGCCACGCGCTCCGCCTCACCGCTGCCGGCCGCCGTTGGCTGCCTGCGGCCGACCCCATGGAACGGGCGCTGGAGACCTTGCCCACGCGCGAACGCGAGACCCTGTTGCTGGCCCTGATGCGGGTGTTGCAGGCCCTGCTGGACCGCGGCGACGTACGGGTGCAGCGCATGTGCTGGTCCTGTGCGCACTACCGGGGCGACCGGCAGGGGAGGCACCACTGCCGCCTGTTGCGCAGGGACCTTGGCGTGGCCGAGCTGCGAAGCGACTGCCCCGACCACGAACCGGCCGGTGGCTGAGCCTCGTTCCGGTCGGTGCTATTGCGCCCCCAGGGCCCTCACGTCGCAACGCGAGTTGTCCACCCGCTCCAACGTGATCGTCTGGTCGCCCTGCGGAAGCCGCCAGACGATGTGGGCGCCCTGGCGGTAGCCGATCAGCGCGCTGCCCAGCACGGAGAGCACCGAGAGCTTGTTCTGCTTGAGGTCGGCGTCCGCGTGCATCACCAACTGAAGGCCGTTCTTGCGGCCGGCGGGCATGCCCACGTCCACGACACTGCACACGCGGACCACATCGGAGGGCATGTCCTCCTCCTTGCGCACATCGGCGTTCTCCAGCTCCTTGTACAGGCGGTCCAGGCTGTTGCGTACCTGGATGTCCGGTGCGGTGTGGCCGATGATCCAGGAACGCATCAGCTCGCGTTCCTTCTCGGAAACGATCAGGCGGGGATTTTCCATGGTCAGATGCGTTTGAGCTCGTCGATGATGGCGCGCAGGCTGCCGCGCGCATCGCCGAAGAGCAGGCGGCAGTTGGCGCGGTCGAAGAGGAGGTTCATCTCGCCGGAGTAGCCGGTGGCCATGCCGCGCTTGAGCACGATGACCTGCTTGGCGGCGTAGGCGCGGATGATGGGCATGCCGTGGATGGAGGAGCCCGGGTCGGTCTCCGCCGCGGGGTTCACCACGTCGTTGGCGCCGATCACCAGCACCGCGTCGTAGCGGTCCATCACATCGTTGGCGTCCTCCATGGCGATGATCTTGTCGTAGTCCACGTTGGCCTCGGCCAGCAGCACGTTCATGTGCCCGGGCATGCGTCCGGCCACGGGGTGGATGATGTAGTGCACGGTGGCGCCCATGCGCTCCAGCAGCACCTGCATCTCCTGGCACACGCCCTGGGCCTGGCTCACGGCCATGCCGTAACCCGGCACGATGGCCACCTGCTTGCTGAAGGCCAGCAGGGAGGCGGTCTCCGGCGCGCTGATCGGGCGGATGTCCTGCTCGCGGTCGCCGCCGCCGGTGTCGCGCTTGATGACGCCGGCCAGCACGCTGCGCAGGGTGCGGTTCATGGCCTTGCTCATGGCCACGGTGAGCAGGGATCCCGTGGCGCCCACCAGCACACCGCCGATGAGCATCACCGTGTCATGGAAGAACAGGCCGGCCAGCAGGGCCACCAGCCCGTGCAGGGCCACCAGGAAGCAGATGAGCACCGGCATGTCGGCCCCGCCGATGGGCAGGGTGAAGAGCGCCCCGTAGATCAGCGAGATCACGGTGATCAGGATCAGCAGGGAACCGAAGGGCAGGAAGGGCGTCGGCAGCACCATGTAGGCGGCGAACAGGGCCACCATGCTCCAGAGCAGTACCCGCGCGGCCAGGATGTGCGCCGGCCTGGCCTTGGGAAGTTTCTTGCCCTCCAGCTTGGAGTGCGCCACCAGGCTGCCGGTGAAGGCCACCCCGCCGAACACGGCGCTCAACAGCAGCAGGCCTCCGGTCATGCGCTCGTCGTTGCCGATGGGGTGCGCCAGGCCCTCGATGAGGGCGATCACCACGGCGGCCAAACCCCCGAAGCCGTTGAGCATGGCCACCAATTGGGGCATGCCGGTCATGGGCACGCGCACCGCCATCACCCGGCCGATGATGCCCCCGGCGGCAAGCAGGGCCACCACCAGGACGATGTTGAAGGTGCCGGCGCCCTTTTCCGGGGCGTACGACGTGATGACCACACCGATCAGGGCGGTCACCACGCTCAGGGCGGCCACGGCATTGCCGAGCACGGCCCGGGCGGGGTCGCCCATGAACTTCAGGCCGAGGATCAGGCCGATGGTGGCGGCGAGGAAAAGGAACTCCATGCGGGGGGCTTTGTGCGGTGGTTTTTCGGGATGGCGGGGAGCGGGTGGGGGGCGGGGGAAGCAGGGCTTGTCCGGGGTGCTGTGTTGCGGTGCTGTTCGCACCGGCATGCGCTCCCGTTCAAGGCCCGGTCACTTCTTCTCCGGCTTCTTCTTGTTCACCTGGAACATGGACAACATGCGGTGCGTGACGAAGAATCCGCCCGAGATGTTCATGGCGCCCAGCAACACCGCGATGGAGGCGAAGAGCAGCACCCACACCCGGTCCGGGGGCGTGCTCATCAGCTGGATCAACCCGCCGAACAGGATGATGCCGCTGATCGCGTTCGAGCCGGACATCAGGGGTGTGTGCAGCACCGCCGGCACGTTCTTGATGACCTCGAAGCCGAGCAGCAGGCTCATGGCCAGGATGAAAAGGCCGTCGATGGTGGTGATGTGGTAGGTGAAGTCCATGGGAGGCGTTGATGCGGTGGGACCGGTGAAGATGGGGAAAGTGGCGGAAATGGGAAGCTGGCTGAGCAAGGTGGCCTGGACGGAAGGGGCGGGAGGCTCGCGAGGGCGTCCACGCCTCCGATCCGGTCAGGTCGTCATCGGCAGCCTGGTTCAGGCCAGGTATCGGGCGTTCACCACCTCCCCGTTCAGCACCACGCGGGTGCCCTTGAGGATCTCGTCCTCGGCGTTGTCCTTGTTCTTGAGCAGGTGTTCGATGAAGGTAGTGTAGTTGTTGGACAGCAGGAAGGAGGTGGAGTGGGCACAGCTGCACTCGATGGCGGTGGGGCCCAGGATGGTCACTTCCCCGCGCATGGTCACGGCATCGGGTTCGGTGAGGGCGCAGTTGCCACCGGTGGCTGCCGCCAGGTCCACCACCACGGCGCCGGGCTTCATGCTGCGCACCATGTCCTCGGTGATCAGCAACGGGGCCTTCTTGCCGGGGATCTTGGCGGTGGTGATGATCACGTCGGCCAGGACGGCCTCCAGGTGGATCACCTTGCGCACCCGCTCGAGCTGGTCGGCACTTTGTTCCACGGCATAACCGCCGGCCTTCTTGTCCTCCATGGCGCCCTCCACTTCGATGAAGGTGGCGCCGAGGCTTTCCACCTCGGTGCGCGAGGCCGAGCGCACGTCGTAGGCGCGCACGATGGCGCCCAGGCGGCGCGCGGTGGCGATGGCCTGCAGGCCGGCCACCCCGGCGCCCATGATCAGGAAGCGCGCCGGACGCAGGGTGCCGCCCGCACTGGTGATCATCGGCACGGTGGCCAGCGAACGCTCGGCGGCGAGCAGCACGGCCTGGTAACCGCTGATGGATGCCACCGAGGAAAGCACGTCCATGGCCTGGGCCAGCGTGGTGCGCGGGATCAGGTCCAGGCTGTACAGCGTGGTGCCGGGCCGCTTGTACGCGTCCACCACGGCGCGGTCGCTCAGCACGTTGTAGAATCCGATGAAGGTCTTCGGACCACCGAGGTCCTCTCCGCGGTAGTGGCTGTCGTGGCTCAGCAGCACATCGCAGCTCCGCAGGATGTCGTCCCGATGCTCCACCAGCGTGGCGCCGGCCTGTTCGTAGGATTCGTCCGAGTACCCGGCGGAACGCCCCGCACCGCGTTGCACGCTCACCTTCATGTGCTTGACGAGCCGCTGCACCCCGGCAGGGGCGAGCGCCACCAGACGGCGGCGCTCGCCTTCCTTCAATACGCCCAGATGCTGCATGCTACGGGAAGATGCCGCGTTCCATGTAGGTCTTCTCCAGGCGCCGCAGGGCCACGATGTAGGCGCTGTCGCGCCAGTTCGCCTTGAACTCCTCGGCGGTGTTGACCACCTGGTCGAAGGCCGTCATCACCTTGTCCTGGATCATGCCCAGCACTTCGTCGATCTTCCAGATCTCGCTGCGCTTGTTCTGCAGCCACTCATAGTAGCTGCCGATCACGCCGCCGCTGTTGCACAGGATGTCCGGGATGATGTCCACGCCGTTGGCGCGCAGGATGGCCTCGCCTTCGGTGTCGGTGGGTCCGTTGGCACCTTCGGCCACCACCTGGGCCTTGATGCCGCCGGCATTGGCCGCGGTGATCTGGTTGCCCAGGGCGGCCGGCACCACGATGTCGCACGCCAGACCGAAGAAGCCTGCGGGGTCCATGGTGGGGGCCTTCGGGTAGTCCTTGATGCTGCGGTTGTTGGCCTCCACGTGGCGGTTCAGGTCCTCGGGGTCGATGCCCTTGGGGTCGTGGATGGTGGAACTGGCGTCCTGCACGGCGATCAGCACGGCCCCCTCCTTGGTGAGGAAGTGCGCCGTCCAGTATCCCACATTGCCGAAGCCCTGCACGATGAAGCGCATGCCCTTGAGGGACTTGCCCTTCCGCTTGGCCCAGGCCTTCAGGGTGGCGACCACGCCGAAGCCGGTGGCACGGTCACGCCCCTCCAGGCCGCCGGCGCCCAGCGGCTTGCCGGTCACCACGTGCAGGTTGGCGAAACGCGTGGCCGGCGACTTGGTGCTGGAGTACGTGTCGGCGATCCAGGCCATGATCTGCGGGTTGGTGTTCACATCGGGGGCCGGGATGTCCAGGTCGGGACCGATGTTGTCGCCCAGCGCATAGGTGAACCGGCGCGTGATGCGCTCCAGTTCCCCCTTGGAATAAAGCTTGGGGTTGATCTCCACACCGCCCTTGCCGCCGCCGTAGGGCAGGCCGGCGAGCGCGGTCTTCCAGGTCATCCAGATGGCCAGCGCCCGTGCCGAGTCCAGGTCCACGGTCTGGTGGTAGCGCAGCCCGCCTTTGTAAGGCCCCAGCGCGTTGTTGTGCTGCACCCGGTAGCCGGTGAAGACCTCGATGGTGCCGTCGTCCAGCTTCACCGGGAAGTGGACCACGATCTCGCTGTTGGTCTTGGCCAGGATCTTCCGGACGCCGGGGTCCAGGCCCATGATGTCGGCGGCATGCTCGAACTGGTCCATCACGACCTTGTACATGCCTTGTCTCTTCTCGGCGGGTTTCGCCGTTGTTTCAGGTTGCATGGTTGGTTGTTCCTTCAAAGGTTCCTATCGGTAGTGTTCACAGTGCAGGATGATGCGGTCCTGTTTACGGAGCGCACACTGGTCCCGGTTATCGCATGTGGCGCAAAGCCCCGCGACCACAGGCTCCGGTACGGCCCTGGGGCCGACCGGCGCCCGCCCGGCCGCTGGGGCCATGGCGTGCAGCTCGCAGAAGAGCACGGGCCCCGACGACCGCTGTTCGAAGATGCATCGGCCACGATGAACGCAGTTGGTGCAGAGCGGGATGGGGGGCGGTGGATGGGACATGGGCGCGGTTGGCGCGCGGCCCATGCCAAGGCCTGTGCCGATCGGTCACGATGTTCCTTCATGCGTCGGGGAGCGATGCGCGATCGGCTGAGAGGCAGCGAAATAACAAAAACAAGGCGTTCGGGACATCGCGCACGGTGGGGCAGGATCGGGAAGCCGGGAGCGGGGCGAACGGCCCCGGCCGGGGCGGATCACCCCGGGTCCTTCAGTTTTCCACGCAAGGTTTTCCGGTCGATCCCCAGGATGGCTGCGGCCTTCGTCTTGTTCTGCGCGACGGCCTCGAGAACGGCACGGATGTGCTGCCGCTCCATCGCGGCCAGGCTTACCAGGGTGTCGGGCACCGCCGCACGGGGTGCTGGCGAGCGCATGTGCATGGGCAGGTCCGACGTGGCGACGGTGCCGTCCAGGAGGATCACCAGGCGGTGCACCAGGTGCTCCAGCTCGCGCACGTTGCCCGGCCAGGGGTAGGCGGCGAAGGTCTCCAGGACCGGTGGGGTGATGCGCAGGGGAGGCTTGCCCAGTTCTCTGCTGAAGCGGTGGTTGAAGTGGTCCACCAACCGGGGCAGGTCCTCGGTGCGGTCGCGCAAGGGCGGCAGGTGGATGTGGATCAGGTTGAGCCGGTAGTACAGGTCCTCGCGAAAGCCGCCCTGGCGGATCATGGCGGGCAGGTCGTTGTTGGCGGCCGAGATCAAACGGACGTCCACACGTTGCGGCCTGGTGGCCCCCAGCATGGTGATCTCCTTGTCCTGGATGGCACGCAGCAACTTGGCCTGCACGGCCGGGCTGGCGTTGCCGATCTCGTCCAGGAAGAGGGTCCCCCCGTCGGCGGCCTGGAAAAAACCGGCCCGGCTGGTGGTGGCCCCGGTGAAGGCCCCCTTCATGTGGCCGAAGAGCTCGCTTTCCAGCAGCTGGTCGGGGATCGCACCGCAGTTCACCGCGATGAACGGGGCGGCGGCACTGGCGCTGTTGTAGTGGATGGCACGCGCCACCATCTCCTTGCCGGTCCCGCTCTCGCCGGTCACCAGCACGGTGGCCTTGTTGTTGCTGGTCCGCTCGATGACGCGGTACACCTCCTGCATGGCCCGCGAACGGCCCAGGAGGCCGTGGAAGCCGTCACGCACGGTCGCCGGCGGCGGGGCGGCGGAGGGCATGGCGCCGATGGCGCGCAGCACGCGCTCCACGGCCTGGCGCAGTTCTTCCTGCGTGAAGGGCTTCACGAGGTATTCCACCGCCCCCAGTTTCATCACCTGCACGGCGTCCTCCAGCTTGGGGTAGCCGGTGATCACGAGCACGGGGATCCGTGGGTGATGCTCGCCCAGGTAGCGCACCAGTTGGATGCCGCTCACCCCGGGCATGTTCAGGTCGGTGATCACCACGTCCACCGGGCCCTGCTCCAGGATGCCGATGGCGTCCACGGCATTGTCCGCGGTGAAGGGGGTGAGGCCCATGGCGTTCACGCTGCGGCGCAGGAGCTCCAGCATGTCGCGGGCGTCGTCCACCAGCAACACCGAGGGCGCGTGGGGCATGCTCATGCCGGCGGAAGGGTGATGGTGAAGCAGGTGCCTTCGCCCGGGGCGCTCCGTACCGCGATCGCGCCGCCGTGGCCTTTGACGATGCCGTGCACCACCGAGAGCCCCAGCCCGGTGCCGACCCCCGGAGGCTTGGTGGTGAAGAAGGGTTGGAAGATCTTCTTGAGGTGTTCGGGGGCGATCCCATGGCCGGAGTCCTCCACGCGCAGCCGCACGCGGTCGCCTTCCATGTCCGTGGCGATGTGCAGCCGCCCTCCCGGCGGTGTGGCCGCCACGGCGTTCAGCACCAGGTTGGTGAGCACCTGCTCGAACTGTACGCGGTCCAGCCGCACCGGCGGCAGGGCCGTGGCGAGCTCCGTGCGCAGGTCGAGGCGGGCTTCCTCCACCTGGCGGCGCAGCAGGCGCAGCACTCCTTCCACCGCATCGTTCAAACGTTGCTCGCTGAACTGGCTGGGCATCTCGCAGCTGAAGTACATCAGGCGCTTCACCACTTCGCGGCCGGTGAGGGCCGAATCGATGATGCGCTGGAGGTCCTCCCGGCGGGCCGGGTCGCGCTCCTCGGCCATCAGCAGTTCGGCATACCCCAGCACGTTGCCCAGGGGTGTGTTCAGTTCGTGGGCGATGCCGGCGGTGAGCTCCCCGAGCACGCTCAGCCGGTCCTGCTGCAGCATGCGGGCCTCGAACAGCCGCTGGCGCTCGCGCCGCTACTGGCGTTCCAGGATCACGGACACCTCGGCGGCGAGGCGTTCGAGCAGCTGCTCCTCCTCGGGCAGGAAGGCGGCGCCGGGCGCCGGGGCCAGCGCCTGCGGGTAGCCCACGGTGAGGGTGCCGCGCGGCTCGCCGTCCACATGCACGGGCTGCTGCATCCGGGGACCGTCGGGGCCCGCTTCACCGAAGCACCGGTCGTCCACCACCAGGGCCGCCCACAGGGCCTCGGGCCTGCGCCACCCCTGGGGAATGGCGGCTACGACAGCCCGAAGCGTGGCGTCCAGGTCGGCCTCATGGCCTTGTGCGATGCGGGCCACGGCGTACAGGCAGCCCAGTTCCTTGATGCGCTCCCGCAACCGTTCGTCCGGGCCGTCCACCACCACCCACGGCGTTCCTGTTGCGCCCATGACGGCAAAAGTAGCGGGCGCTGCGGGGCTCAGCAGCCGCAGAGCAGCCCGTGCATGCGGTCGATGCGCTCCAGCTGCTGCTCGGTGGCGGCCTTCTGGATGGCGGGGAAAAGGACCCGCTCCTCAAAACGCACATGGGCCTCCAGTTCGTCCTCGATCCGCGACAGGTCGCTCAGCGGGTCGGCCGTGGAAAGGAAAAGCCGTGTGAGCCGACGGTGCTCGGCGACGGCGCGCTTCACCAATGGGTCCATCGACCCCAGCACCGGGAACACCACTTCCTCCTCGATGGCGAAGTGCGGCAGCAGCCGCTGATGGTAGTACGCCACCGCCGCCTGCATCTGCACGGCGGGGTCGGTGCCCTGCTCCAGGGCCCGGCGCACCCGCCAGCAGAAGGACAACGCTTCCTGGTGCTCCCGGCTCACCGGCCGCAGCAACGCATGCCGCTCAAGCGGTGGCATGGCGCAACTCCTCCTCCAGGGCCTTGGCCCGCGGGAAGAGGATGTTGTTCTCCAGATGGATGTGGCGGTGCAGGTCCTCCTCGAACTCGCGCAGCATGGCGAACGCCGTGGCGTAGGTGGTGCAGCCGTCGGGCGGGGTGTTGTACCCGTTGGTCAGTTCGGCGATGCGACGGAAGCGCTCGCCCTCCGCGTCGTGGTCGTCCTCCATCATGGCGATGGGGTTGGCCACCGTGCCGAAACCCGGGGTGGGCACCGCCCCACCGTGCAGCTTCGCCTTTTCCAGCTGGTTGATGAAGGGGAACAGGATCAGCTCCTCCTTCTTCATGTGCATGGCCATGGCACCCGCACAGGCATGGAACTCCTCGTGGATCTGGAACAGCTCGGGGTGGCGGCCACCGTGCACGCGGCAGAGCTTCTCCAGGAATTGCAGCAGGGTCACCGAACGCGAATCAACGTACCGGTGATGCACCCGCTCGATGTGCTCGATCAGCCGGGACAGCGGCCATTGCTTCACATCGTCGCCCGCACCACCGTCGCGCTCGATGGCCTGGCGGATCTCCGCCTCCAGCTTGGCCGGGTCGAGGCCTTTGGCGCCGCACACCTCGGCAATGGTGCGGCCGCCCTTGCAGCAGAAATCGATGCCGTGGGCCTGGAAGACGGCGGCGCTGCGGTAGTCATCCGCCACGATGGAGCCGACGGTGCGCTCGGGAGTGAAGGGGGTGGACATGGTCTTGGTCTCTGTGCGGCAAAGAAACGGACAAAAACATCCATAAATACATGATGGACGTCATCCCGGGCCGCAACGGTTGCCGGGTGCGGGTCAGGAGCGTGCGGCCACGATGGCCACGGCGTTCATGCTGGCCCGGTGCCGTTGGAACACGTGGCGCATGTCCTGGACACGCTGGCGTGCCGCAGGGTTGCGCAGGATGTTCCACGTGATGCGCAGGGCGCCGGCGAGCCCTTCATCGGCGATCATCCTGCCCGGTTCCAGGAGCCGCATGGGGCTCTGTCCCACCCACAGCACGGTGAAGCCCTCGGCCTCCAGAAGTGCCTGCCATTCGTGCGCGGTGAGCGGGCGGGCGTTCACGCGGATGGCCGTGGCCAGGTCGCGTTGGACGGTGGCCTTCCGTGCGGCGGGCAGGGTGTCGGGCTGCAGCCCCAGTTCATGGATGGCGTACAGCCCACCGGGGCGGAGAAGGCGGTGCGCCTCGCGGATGATCTCCTGTTTGCGATGGTCGGCGTGCATGGTGAGCATCGCCTCGCCGTACACGCGGTCGGCCGAGGCGGGGGGCAGGTCGGTGCCGGCGGCTTGTCCCGTCAGGAAACGCCGACCCGGGCCGCCCAGCGTGGCCTGCAACCGTTCGACGACCGTGGCGTCGCGATCGATGCCGGTGTACGACTTGGGCTTGTGGTCCAGGACCATCGCCGCCGTGCCGCCGAGGCCCGGGGCGAACTCCACCACGTGGTGCTCCGGACCTATCCCCAGGGCCTCGATCATCCGGCGTGTGAGTTCAAGGCCGCCGGGCCGGAGCACCCGCTTGCCCATGCGCGCCAGCACCCAATGGCCCGGCGCTTTCGCCAGGTCGGCCTCCGTGGCGTCGTGGCCGGGGGCGAAGGTGCCGTGGTGTTCGTGCGTTGCAGCGGTGGTGCCGTGGCCGCGGTGGGCGGCAACAGGGGCTTGAGGTCCGGTGGCTTTTGCGGTGCTCATTGGATGAAGCTTTGTGGTCGTGTACGGTGCAGGGTGATCCTCTCCTGGAACATGGTGGCCATGCGTGTGGCGTTGCGTCGGGCGAGCTCGGCCACGGGGCCCTCATAAAGCCGGTCCACGGTTCCGTGGAACAGCTGGAGCCACCGCGCGAAGTGCGGACCTCCGATGGGCAACGGTAGATGGGGACGCAATGGGGCGCCGGTGTACGAACCCTCATTGAGGAGCACCGTGCTCCAGAACCGGTACATCTTCTCCAGATGCTCCGGCCAACGGTCGCCGATCACCCCGTTGAAAATGGGGCCCAGCATCGGGTCCTCCCGCACCTGGCCGTAGAACGTGTCCACCAGCAGTTCGATGTGCCGGCGGTCGTGGATGTCGGTGCGTCCGGGGCTGCTCATGCCGGTTCCGGCAACTGCCAGTATTGAATGATGTAGAACAGGGCGAAACCCAGGAAGGCGATGATCAGGGCCCACACCCAGGAGGGGATGCCTTTGGGCGTTTCGGAGCCCGTCACCAGGAAGCGGTCGGCCCGCTCGCTGCCGTAGGCGTTGATGGTGATCGGCATGTGCGCCACGGCCGGACCATCGGCATGGCCACCTATCGGAGGGCGTTGGAACCTGTTGGTCGGTGTGGTGGCCGTCATGATCGTGACAGGGGACCCGAGCGGGTGTTCCGGCATGGGCGTGGTCGCGGGATCCGGGTCGGAATGCGGCACGAACTTACCCGTGATCGATAATATGGATAAGCATATCCATAATTTATTACAATGCTCATACACGCCACACCGGAAGCTCCGGCTCAGCGCTTCAGGATGATCCGGTCCAGGGGGACGCCGTTCACCACATCATGCAGGGTGGTGCCTTCGAGCATGCTGCGCAGGTCGGCGCGCACCTTGGCGAACTGGTCGTGCAGCGGGCAGGGCTTGCGGGCGTCGCAGGTGTCCAGCCCGAGGCCGCAGCCCTTGTACACCGAGTCGCCATCGATCAGGTCCACGATGTGGCTGATGCGGATCTTGCGGGCCTGTTCGGGGGAGATGAGGAACCCGCCGTGCGGTCCGCGCTGGGAAACGACCACGCCGCCTTCCACGAGCTTGCGCAGCACTTTGGCGGTGAACGCCTCCGGTGAACCGGTGCGCTCGGCCACCTCCCTGATGCTCATCCTGCGGTCGGTGCGCCCGAAGGAGGCGAGGCACATGGCCGCCCGGATGCCGTATTCGCACGCTTTGGAGAACATGACCTCGTTCGGCGGACGAAAGTACGGGCAGGCGCATCAATGCTGCGCGCGGTACCACCAGGGACTGCTGCGGTGACCTTCCGGCTGTGCGGGGGCTTCGCGCGCCCAGGCTCCGTTGTCCCGAACCTCACGGCGCGGGGATCCTGCCGCTTGCGGTTGCAGGCATTTCTCCAGGATGCCCCCGAACAGGGTCCGTGAACGAGGATCCCGATCCGGTGGTCGCCCGTGCGGGTGACCTCGGTCAGGAACGGGGCGAAGCCCAACGGGCAGCTTTGCGGCCCCGGCGCGCTGCGTCGAAGTACATCCGAGAGCCCATGAAGCACCGCACCATCATCGAGCCCTTCCGCATCAAGAGCGTGGAGCCGATCGGCCTGAGCACCGAGGCCGAGCGCACGCGATACTTGGCCGAGGCCCATTACAACCCCTTCCTGCTGCGCTCACGCGACGTGATCATCGACCTGATGACCGACAGCGGTACCAGCGCCATGAGCGCCCATCAGTGGGCCGGCATCATGGAGGGCGACGAGGCCTACGCCGGTTCGCGCAGTTGGGAACGCATGCAGGCCGAGGTGCAGGACCTCACCGGCATGGAGCACGTGCTGCCCACGCACCAGGGGCGTGCGGCGGAGCGCATCCTGTACGGCCATCTGGGCGGGCCGGGCAAGGTGTTCATCAGCAACACGCACTTCGACACCACCCGGGCCAACATCGAGTACACCGGTGCGATCGCCATCGACATCCCCATCGCCGAAGGCCGCGATCCCGCGCACGAGCATCCCTTCAAAGGCAACATGGACGTGACCGCGCTGGAGGCATTGCTCCGGGAGAACAAGGGGAAGGTGGGTGCGGTGATCCTCACGGTCACCAACAACAGCGGCGGCGGGCAGCCTGTGAGCCTGGCCAACGCCGAAGCGGTGGGCCGCATCTGCCGGGGCCACGGCGTGCCGTTCCTGCTGGACTGCTGCCGCATCGCCGAGAACAGCTGGTTCATCAAGGACCGCGAGGAGGGCATGGAGGGTGTGACCTACCGGGGCATCGCCCAGCGCATGTTCTCCCTGGCCGACGGTGCGGTGATGAGCGCCAAGAAGGACGCGCTCGTCAACATGGGCGGTTTCCTCGCGCTGCGTGATGCCACGCTGGCCGAGGCCTGCATCAACCTGCTCATCATCACCGAGGGTTTCACCACCTATGGAGGTCTCAGCGGCCGCGACATGGAGGCCATCGCCATCGGTCTGCAGGAGGTCTTCGATCCGGACTACCTGGACTACCGGATCAAGAGCACCACCTTCGTGGGCCGCAAGCTGCACGAGCTGGGCGTGCCGCTCATGCGGCCCATCGGCGGCCATGCGGTGTACATCGATGCCAAGGCGCTGTATCCGCACATTCCGCCACACGAATACCCCGGCCAGGCCTTGGTGTGCGAGCTCTACCGGCTGGCCGGCATCCGCAGCGTGGAGATCGGCTCGGTGATGTTCGGGACCTACCGGCCGGACGGTACGCTGCAGCCGTCGGCCATGGAGCTGGTGCGGCTCGCCATTCCCCGTCGCGTGTACACCCAGAGCCACATGGAGTACGTGGCCGAGACTTTCGAGGAGGTGATGCGCGAGCGGTCGCGGACCAGGGGCTTCCGCATCACCAAGGAGCCTCGTTTCCTGCGGCACTTCACGGCCCACTTCGAGCCGCTCTGAAGGCCGCAGGACCGCCGCGCCGGGAGCGGTGGGCTCAGCGCAGACGTTCCTCCAGGGCCTTGGGCCGCAGCAGCCGCACGGACTTGCCCACCAGTTGGATGAGGCCTTCCTGCTGAAGGCTTGAAAGGCTGCGCACCACCGACTCGTAGGTGGTGTCCGCCATGCTGGCGATGTCGCGGCGTGGCAGGGTGAAGGCCAGGCGGCGGCTGTCGGCGATGTCCATGCCGAAGGTGTCGCGGCACACCAGCAGCGTGCGCACCACGCGCTGTGCCACGTCCATGGTCCGCAGGTCGCGCAGGTGCTGGTCCAGCTGCCGCATCTCCGCGGCGAACTCCAGCAGGAAGTGGTAGCAGAAGCGGGGGTTCTCCTGCAGGGTCCGCAGGAAGAGCGCCATCGGGATGGCGTTCACGCGGGTGGGCACGAGGGCGAAGGCGCTGGCGGTGTAGGCGGGTTTGCGTCCCAGGGCGCGGTGGCCCAGCATCTCCCCGTCGCCCGCCAGGCGGATGATGCGGCCCTGGCCGTTGCCGACGTCGGCCACCACCTTCACCCGGCCGTGGTCCACCATGAACATCCGGTCGGCCTGGTCGCCGCTCCGGAAGATGGCTTCACCCTTGGCGTAGATGCCCTGGATGTTGTGGTCGCGCAACCGGCGGCGCCACTCCAGGCTGCAGTGCAGACGGATCAGTTCGTCCAGTCGCTGATGCGAAGTGCTTCCGGCCTTCCCCATGGCGGCGAAAGTAAATGGACCGGCGCATCGACGGTCCCGTTCGCCACGTGGAAGCACGCAGCGCGTGCCCGCCGGTCAGAACGGGCTTCCCAACGCCGGGTCCGTAAGGAAGGTCTCGTCCGTGAGCGTGTTCAGGAAACTTACCAGGTTCGCTTTCTCCTGGGGGGTGAGGCCCAGGGTGAGGCTGGGGCCGGGCTTGGTCATGAGGGGGTCCAGGCTGGCCGAGTGCTGCACCCCGCTGTTGTAGAACTCCACCACCTCTTCCAGGGTCTGGAAACGGCCATCGTGCATGTAGGGGGCCGTAAGGGCGATGTTGCGCAGGGTGGGGGTCTTGAACGCGCCCATGTCCATCGGGGCGCCGGTGATCGCATACCGCCCCACGTCGAAGCCGGTGAAGCTTCCGGCAAGGCCGATGTTGTGGAACCCGTTGTCGGTCATCAGCGGCAGGGGGTGGCAGTGGAAGCAGTCCCCGACCTCGGAGAGGAAGGTCATGGCGCCGTTCATCTCCTCGGGGGTGAGGATGATCTCCCCGCGCAAATGGCGGTCCAACCTGCTGTTGCTCGAGACCATGCGCCGGAACCATTGGGCAAGGGCCTTCACCACATGGTCGGTGGTGATGTGATCGGCGCCGAAGGCCTGCTGGAAGAGCAGCGGGTAATCGGGATGTGTGTTCAGTCCGGCGATGTCCACCTGGAAGAATTCCTCCACTTCGAACCGCATCACATCCTCCAGCGTGCCGCACACCTTGCCGTTCCACAGGAAGTTGGTGCTCCAGGCGAGGTTCACATGGGCCAGGACGTTCGTTCCCGAGGTGGGTGTGGTGAAGGACACGGGCTGGTGGTGACAGCTGGCGCAGGCGAAGCCCTGGAAGGGCCCGTTCTGCGAGAGGAGCGTGTCGTAGTACAGCCGGCGGCCGAGGGCGATGCCTTCCTGGGTCAGGGGATTGGACGCCGGGATGATCGGTGCCGGGAAGTTGGCGGGGAGGTCCAGGGAGTAGGGGGTGGTGTGCGTGCCGGGGGAGGGCTCCTCGGGCACATCGCGGCGGCAGGCCACGGTGCAAAGAAGCACCAGGGTCGCCGCCGGGATGGTGAGGGCGGAGGGTCTCATGGCTCCATGGTGGCCGTGAAGGCGTCGGCGCAGTTGTCGCGCAGCAGTCCCATGAGCATCATGCTGCCCATCGAGTAGCTCCCGCTCACCAGGTCGTAGGTATGCGGGGTGCGGAACACCTCGTTCAGGTTGAACCGCAGCACCAGGGTCTGCGCGCTGCCGTCCAGCTGGAGGTCGGCGGTGGCGATGCAGGTGGGCAGGTTCTCATTGCGGCCCAGGTGCATGGCGTATCCCGTGGGGGTCGCACCGTTCAGGAAATGACCTTCGAACTTCATGAAATGGTAACCGCCGCCCATCCCGTCGGGCCATGCCATGTTCACGTTCGCGATGGTGTTGGGCAGTGCCCCCGTGATGTTCAGGTCGGGCGTCAGTCCCAGCCGGAGTTCCACCCCCGTGTATCCACCGGGAGCGAGCGCGCCCAGGTCGAAGGTGGTCCCCTGCTCCGCGTTGATCAGGAATGCGCCGGGGATCGCCGGTCCCACATCACCGGTGTCGGCCGTCAGCAGCTTGATGCCGCTGATGTAATACTCCAGATGGCTCACCGCGTAGGCATGCCCGGCTTCGTTGGCATAGAGCACGGTGTCGAACAGCAGTGGGACACCATCGACATGGTGCTCCAGCCGCAGGGTGACGGTCGCCGCAGGTGCAGGCGGCCCAGGGTCCGGTGCGGGGTCGTCGTCCTTGGCGCAGCCGTGCAGGCCGACCGCAAGGACCATGACGGGCAGGAGGGCGGTCAGGGTGGGGCGGTCCGGCCGGGGATGGTCGTTCATGGATACAAATTGAACTGGATCCCCGTCCAATAGGTATGAGACACATCATGTAATTAGTTGATCCTGGTTCAGGAATAATGAGGTCCATGTTGGTCGAACAGTTCGCGAACATGATGCGCGTCATATCCACGGAGGCGGCGATCCTTTCAAATTCGTCCACCACCGTTCCATCCCATGCTCCAACGTCTGCTCCTGCCGTTCGCCGCGCTGTTCCTCGGTCCGCTCGGGGCGGCCGCGCAATGCACCACCAGCAATGCCACCTCGTGCCAATGCCCGCCCGGGCAGGGGACGGATTGCGACCTGCTGCCCGACATGACCACTTCGTGGTATGCCGCGCTCAACTACCTCAGCGGCCCGAACGAGGACCCCGGCCGCATCTACGTCACCAGTTCCACGCCGAACATCGGTTACGGCCCGTTGGAGGTGCGGGGCGTGGACCTCAATGGCTACCGTCGGTTCGTGTGCGGGGTGGACACCTTCGTGGTGTACGACCCCTCGGCGCAACAGCAGTTCGCCTGTCCCAACGGAGGCACGGCCAAGCAGCTCACCACGCAGCGCATCTTCCACAAGAACGGGCCGGTGATGACCTCCACGGAGCGGGTGATGCCGCAGGGCATGACCTATCACCCCACCCACGGGCACACGCACTTCGACCAATGGGGCATCTTCAGCCTGCGCATGCAGGAGACCGGGGTCACCGACCCGCGGCAGTGGCCCATCGTGGGCCAGGGGTACAAGCTTGGCTTCTGCCTGATGGACTACCACAGCTGCAATGCCGGCGCGGCGCTCCATCATTGCAAGGACAACAACACCACGTACAACGCGGGCACCACGCTCACCGGGCCGAACTTCCCGAACCTGGGTCTGGGCGGCTCCTACGGGTGCAGCATGACGCGCCAGGGCATCTCCTCGGGGTACACGGACGTGTACAGTGAATACCTCGACGGCATGTGGATCGACATCCCCAGCGGCGCCTGCAACGGGGCGTACTGGATCGTGATGGAGTCGGACCCGCTGGACGTGGTGGAGGAGGCCGATGAGACGAACAACTGGACGGCCATTCCCTACACCCTCACCCAGCAAACGCCCACGGCCGCCGTGGCCGAGATCCACTGCGACCAGCAGGCCTTCGTGTGCCAGGGCGACCAGGTGGAGCTGTATGCATCGCCGGGCACGTCCTACCAATGGAGCACGGGTGCCACCACCAGCCGGATCATGGCGGGCCCCGGCACCTACACGGTCACCGTCACCGGTTATTGCGGCACCGCCACCTCGGCTCCCTTCACCGTCACGGCCCTGCCGCAGCCCGTGGCCCCCACCGCGGCCGGCGTGGTGATCTGCGAAGGGGAGCAGGCCGTGCTCACCGCCACCGGCCTCGATCCGCAATGGTTCGACCAGTTCGGCGACCCCCTGGGCAGCGGGACCTCCTACACCTCGCCACCCCTGTACACCAGCACCACTTACCAGGTGGCCGATCGCCTGTCCACCCAGGGAACGACGCTCTACGGGGGCAAGCCGGACAACTCCGGGAACGGAGGGTATCATGCCGGTGGGCGCTCCCTCCGGTTCGACGCGCTGGCCTCCTTCCGGCTCGCTTCGGTGAAGGTCTACGCGGGCAGTGCGGCCATGCGGACCATTGAACTGGTGGACGGCATCGGCGTGCTGCGTGCGTCGCGCTCGGTGATGGTGCCCGCGGGTGGATCCCGGGTGGACCTCGATTGGGACATCCTGCCGGGCCACAATTATTCGATCAACGTGAGCGGCACCACCGACCTGTGGCGCAATACCAGCGGGGCGAGCTATCCCTATGCCATCGGCTCGGTGGCGAGCATCACCGGCTCGTCCGGCGGCTCCTCCGAGTATCCGTATTTCTACGACTGGGAGGTGGAAGTGGGCGGGGGCAGCTGCCTGAGCGCGATGACCACCGTGCCCGTCACCGTGGAGGTGTGCACCGGGGTCGACGAGCCCTTGTCCTTGCGCGGTTTCGAGGTGTACCCCAACCCCAGCGACGGCCGGTTCGACCTGACGCTGCACCTGCTGCGTCCCTCGGTCGTTAGGACCGAGCTTATGGACCTGACCGGGCGGCGTGTGCATGCCGAACAGTTCGACGCGGCGGCCGGCCAGGTGATGCGGGCCATGGACCTGGGCCATCTGCCCTCCGGTGTGTACGTGCTCTCGCTGGGCCTGGAGGGTCGCGTCTTCACGCGCCGCATCGCCATCCACTGATCGGTCGCTCATGGCCGGGGCCGGCAGGACCAACTACGCCAACTGGCGCGTCGCCACCCTGGTCGGGGTCCACCTGCTGTTCGTCGCCCACTTCGTGCATTGGAAGCTCCGGGGCCGCACCCTGGCCCCGTTGGAGTTCAACGAAGTGCTCTACACCGTTCATCAGGGGATCGTCACCGCGGGCTTCCTGCTCATGGCCCTGGTGATGGTGGCCACCCTCGTGTTCGGTCGGTTCTTCTGCTCGTGGGGGTGCCACATCCTGGCGTTGCAGGATGCCGCCGGATGGCTGCTCGACCGGCTGCGGATCAAGCGGCAGCCCATCCGCTCCCGCACGCTCATCTGGGTGCCAGTCGGCGTCATGTTCTACCTCTTCATCTGGCCCCAGCTGCTGCAGGCCTGGCATGGCGACGCACCCCGGGCCATGGAGGTGGTGGCCGCCGGGGGCGCGCGATGGTCCTCCTTCACCACGGACGATCTGTGGCGCAACCTGCCGCCGCCGGGAGTGGCCGTGCTCACCTTCTTCGTCTGCGGCTTCCTCATCGTGTACCTGCTGGGAAGCCGCGGCTTCTGCTTCCAGGCCTGTCCGTATGGCGCGCTCTTCGGGATCGCCGACCAGCTTGCGCCCGGCCGCATCGTGCTCACCAAGGATTGCAGCCAGTGCGGGCTCTGCACCAAGGCATGTTCGTCGGACATCCTGGTGCACCGCGAGCTCGCCGTGCACGGCATGGTCACCAATCCGCGTTGCCTGAAGGACCTGGATTGCGTCACGGCCTGCCCGGAGAACGCGGTGCGCTACGGCTTCCGCCTGCCGCCGCTCTTCCGCAAGGGGCACCCCATGGGCGCTTACGGGGGGCGGTTCAGCAACACGGTGGGCGAGGATGTCCTGCTGGCCGTGGCCTTCCTGGTGGCGATGCCGGTGTACCGCGGCCTCTACGATACGGTGCCGTTCCTGCTCGCTGTGGCCCTGTCCGTTTGCACGGCGTGGGCCCTGGTGATCGGTGTGCGGCTCCTGCGCAAGGGGGCCGTGCAATTCCGGGGTCTCACCCTGAAGATGGATGGCGCTTTGCGCCGCCCGGGCGTGGCCTTCGCTGCCGTCATCGCGGTGGTGGGTGCCTTCTTCGCGCACAGCGCCTTCGTGCAGTACCACACCCTGGTGGGCCGGTCGCTCCATGGCCGTGCGGCCGCGGGCGATCATGCGCCGGACCTGGTGCGGCGTGCGGTGGGCCACTACACCACGGCGTTGCAGGCGGGCCTGTTCTCCCCGGCGGACCGCCGTTTCGAGCTGGCCTCCCTGCACCGGCTGCAGGGCGATGTGCCCCGCGCATCCCTGCTGTTGGAGGGGATCCTCCAGGACGATCCCGGCCATGCGGAAGCCCGGTTCCGTCTCGGTGAGCTGAAAGCGGCCGCCGGCGACCGCGAGCAGGCCATGCGCCTTTGGGCCGAGAACCTGGAGCAGGGGGAGGACCGCTCGGGCACGCAGTCCAGGACGATGCTGGCCCGATCGGCGATGGCGCTGGCCGCTGGCCACCAGGCGGAGGGTGATGCCGAGGGTGCCCGCCAGGTCTGCATCAAGGGACTGGCCCGTGCACCGGGCGATGTGGACCTGCTCGTCGCAGCCGGGGGGCTGGCGCATCGCCTCGGCCGGATCGAAGAAGCCGTGCGGTATTTCGAAGAGGCGTTGCGCCACGGTGGCCCGGAGGACATGTTGCGCAACAACCTGGGAGCCCTCCATCTGCAACAGGGGCGGCCCGGGCTCGCGCTTCCGCACCTGGAGCGGCTCATCGCGCTCCGGCCCGACGACGGCCGCTTGCGCTACACCCTGGGTTTGCTGCACGCCCGCTCGGGACGCACCCGGCAGGCCGAGGAACAACTGGTGGTCGCCGCCCGGTTGAACCCCACCGACACAAGGGTGCAGCAGGCGCTGGCCTCCCTGCGAACCACCTCCGATCCCGATCGACCATGATCCGCACCATCCTTCTATTGGGCGCATTCGTCGTGCTCTTGTCCCTGGACCGCGCGGGAGAGCCATGGACGGCACCGCCGGAGGCCGACCGCATGAAGGACCCGATGGCCGGGGACCCCAAGGCGGCCGTACGCGGCGCCAAGGTCTTCCGGTCCCTGTGCTGGACCTGTCACGGTGTGGAAGGGCGCGGTGACGGGCCCAATGCCACCGTGCTCAAGGTGAAGCCGGCCGACCTGGGATCGGGCCCCGTGCAACAGCAGACCAACGGCGCCCTGTATTGGAAGATCACCCACGGTCGCGGGGAGATGGCCTCCTACGAGCAGGTGCTCAGCCGGGAGGACCGCTGGGCTTTGGCGCACTACATCCGCACCCTCGCACACCCATGAAAAGTACCGCCCGTCGGCTTGTCTTGTCCGCTGCCGCATTGCTGTGCGCCCGGGGTCTGTCGGCCCAGGAGGAGGCACGGCCCGAACCCGTCACCGGGACCTTCGCAGGCACCCAGGTGGTGAACGCCCAGAGCGTGGAGGTGGTGCCGCGCAAGCGGTCCTTCGGATTCATGATCCAGCACCGTTTCGGCACGGTGGGCACCGATGAGCAGGTGTGGAAGCAGTTCGCCGGGCTGGACCTGCCGGCCAACATCCGTTTCTCCTTTCAGTATGCGCCGTTCCAGAACGCGCAGCTCGAGCTGGGCCGGTCCAAGAACGGCAAGGTGTGGGACCTCGGTGCCAAGCTGCGTGTGCTCCGGCAGACCGTGGAGGACGAGATGCCGGTCTCGCTCACGGTGCTGGCCAACGCGGCCCTGATGAGCGATGACCATCCCGCCACGGGGGATCGCGACTTCTTCGCCGACGGCACCACCCCGTTCGCCTATCGGTTCGAGCACCGGCTATCGTACAGCGCGCAGCTCATCCTGGCACGGCGCTTCACCCCGTGGCTCTCGCTGCAGGTGGCGCCGGTGGCCGTGCACCGCAACCTGGTGGCGGTGGGGGAGCACAACTTCACCCTGGCCACCGTGCTGTCCGGCCGGTTCAAGGTCAGCACCAAGGGGTCCGTCCTGGTGGAGGCCGCACCGATCGTCATGGGCCACCGGCCGGGCCATCGGCTCGAACCGCTGGCCCTCGCCTACGAGGTGGCCACCCAGGGGCACGTGTTCCAGATCGTGCTCTCCAGCGGGCAGGAGATCATCGAACAACGGGCCTACACCATGCCCACGTCGCGCTACGACGAGGGCCAGTTCCACCTGGGCTTCAACATCGCCCGCACCCTGCTCGTGAAGCCCAAGGCCCCCAAGCACTGATCCATGGACCGCTCCTCCTACGTCCTCGCGTTCGCGCTCCTGCTCTCCGCCTGCACCAAGGATGAGGGCCCGCTGTACATCCCCGCACCAAGACCGCCGGACGAGCCCATCGATACGGCGTACTTCAGCGCCGAGGTGCTGCCCATCTTCATCGCGCATTGCTGGACCTGCCATCCACCGATGGGCGACATGGACCTCTCGGCCACCGAGGCTTATGGCAACCTGGTGAACGTGGAGAGCAGCGGCCATGCACCGGCCGTGCGCATCGTGCCGGGCGACCCCGATGCCAGCGTGCTCTGGAACAAGGTGAACTACACCGAGGTGTACGGGCTGGGCATGCCGCCTGACGGGACGGCGCTGAGCAGCGAGGAGCTTGCCACCATCCGGGCCTGGATCGAGCAGGGCGCGCTCAACAACTGAGCGTCACACGGGCACGGTCCCGAGGTCGTTCACTGCACCAGCAAGCGTGCCGTGGCGCGTTGCCGGTCCGTGCTGAAGACCGCGGTGTAGGGGCCCGGGGGCAGGGACAGGTGCAGGGCGCCCCGGTCCGGCAGGGGGCCTTCGGCATGCACGGTACGCCCTGCGGCGTCGGTGATGCGCAGCGCCTCCGGCGCGAAGGGGCAGATGTAGTGCACCGCACCGGCCGTCGGCACCGGGAACAGCAACGCACGCGGGTCCTCCACCACCGCCAGGCCCGTGTTCGGGTCCACCACGATGTATTGCAGCATCATCATGTTGTCCTCGTGCATCAGGTTGTGGCAGTGGTACATGAAGGGCCACCCGTCGGTGAGGTCGTCGAAGCGCATGATGATGCGGACGGTGGCACCGGCGTCCACCAGCACCACGTCCTTGGGGCCCTCTTCCCAGGGGTCGGGCGGGGCGCCGTTGCGGTCCAGCACAAAAAAGGAGCCGCCGTGCAGGTGCATGGGGTGCGCCATGTTGCTGTTGTTCACGATCTCCCACACCTCGGTGGTGCCCAGCAGCATCGTGTCGTTCACCACGTCCGGGTCGAACATGAGCCCGTTGATGGTGAACATGCCCATGCCCACCATGCCCATGCCGGCCAGTTCCTTGGTGCGGGTCCGGATGGCGTCGGCCTCGTCCGGGGGATCGACGGCCACCAGCGAGGCGGGGATCGCCGTCACCGGGTCGGCCGTGGGCGCGGTGACGCGGATGCGCAGCACGGGGAAGTCCATCCCGTTGAGCGCGCTGGACTCCCAGATGGGGTTGTTGGCGCCGGGCACCGTGAGGGGCAGCTCGCTGCCGAAGCTCATCAAAAGCAGGCTGTCGCCCTCCATGCCGGTGAGGTCCACCAGCACCTCGGCGCGCTCCCCGTTGCTCAACGGCAGTCGGTCGGTGGGCACGGGGGCGCTCAGCAGGCCGCCGTCGCCGGCGATCACGTGGAAGGTGCGGCCGTCCTCGAAGCCGAAGCGGTACACCCGGGCGTTGCTGCCGTTGAGCAGTCGCAGCCGCACCACCTGGGCCGGGCATTCCACGTACGCATGCGGTGTGCCGTTCACCAGCACCGAGTCGCCGTAGGGGCCGAGGACGAAGTTGCCGTTGGGCGCGAAGCGCCGGTCCTGGACCACCACCGGCAGGTCGTCCACGCCGTAGGTGCGGGGCAGCTCGAGCGCCGCTTCGGCACTGTCGCGCACCACGATGGCACCGGCCACGCCCATATGGGCCTGCTCGGCGGTGAGCCCGTCGGGGTGGGGGTGGTACCAAAAGGTGGCGGCCGGGTTGTTCACGGGGAACTCCACGAACCAGGTCTCGCCGGGCAGCACCTCGCGCGGAGGCCCGCCGTCCGCCCAGCCGGGTACCCGCATGCCATGCCAGTGCATGCTGGTGAGCTGGGCCAGCTGGTTGTGCACGCGGATGCGGGCCGTGTCGCCCTGCTGCAGCACCAAGGTGGGGCCCAGGTACGAGGCGCTCGCACCGTAGGTGTTGGTGCTCACCCCGGGGTAGAAGTTGACGATGTGCTCGTCCACCACCAGGTCGAAGGTGTCCTGCGCCAGCGCGGGCGGGATGGCCATGGGGTTCATCACCTGGGCTGCGGCAGGGACGGTCACCAGGCCGGCGAGGGCCCAGCAGGGGAGGCTGAAGCGTGCGTTCATGGATGCTCGGATGCACGAAGTACGCGCGCGGCGGGCTCTCCGCCGCATGACGGGCATCATCCGGCGGGCGGGTCGTGCCACCACCGCCAGGCCGCCTCGGCCTGGGCACGCAGCATCACCAGGCCGTTCTCCACGGTGGCGCCCGCCATGCGACCGCGTTGCATGAAGAGGGTGTCCTCGGGGTTGTACACCAGGTCGATCAGATGGTGCCGGTCCGTGAGGGCCTCGTAGGGCAGGGTGGGGGCTTCATCCACCCGGGGCCACATGCCCAGCGGTGTGGTGTTGACGATCAGCCGGCACACGCCCAGCACGGTGCGGTCCACCTGCTCCCAGAGCAGGTCGCCCCGTTCGCGGCTGCGGCTCACCACACGGAACCTTACCCCCAGCTCGCGCAGCACGTAGGCCACGGCCCGGCTGGCCCCGCCGCTGCCCAGCACCAGGGCGCGCGGTCGCACTGCCCCGCCTTGTGCGGACAGGTCCCGCAGGTGCGGGTCCACGAGGGCGCGGAAACCGTCGATGTCCGTGTTATGCCCCAGCCATCGCCCCTCCTGGATCCGGATGCTGTTCACCGCCCCCACGGCCGCCGCCTCGGCGCTCAGCCCGTGCAGGAGCGGGACCACCGCCTGTTTGTAGGGGATGGTGACGTTGAGCCCGCGCAGGTCCGGGTGTGCGGCGATCAGTGCGGGCAGGTCCTCCACGCGCTCCAGCTCGAACAGCGTATAACCGGCCCGGGTCAGGCCCTCCCGCGCGAAGATCGGCGCGAAGAGCTCCGGGGAGCGGGAGTGGCCGAGCGACCGGCCGATCAGACCATACCGTTCCACGCGTTCCTCAACGCTCAAGCGGCCTGCTTATTGAGCCTGGCGCGCACGAGTTCCACCGCCATCGGCAGTACGCTGATCCCGATGATGGCCAATATCACGGTCTCGTAATGCTTCTGCACGAAGGGCAGGTTGCCGAACAGGTAGCCCAGCATCGTCAGCAGGCCGATCCACAACGCCCCGCCCAGCACGTCGTACGGCAGGAACCTGCGGCGGTAGTCCATGGCGCCCACTCCCGCCACGAAGGGGGTGATGGTGCGTACGATCGGCACGAACCGCGCGATGATGATCGTCTTCACCCCGTACTTCTCGAAGTAGGCGTGCGTCTTGTCCAGGTCCTTGCGGCGCACCAGCGCGCGGCCGAACAGCTTCCAGCCCACCACGCGCGCCCCGAACCAGCGGCCCACCGCGTAGTTGATGTTGTCGCCCAGCACCGCGGCCACGAAGAGCAGGGCGATGAGCAGGCCCAGGTCCAGCATGCCGGCGGCGGCCAGCGTGCCCGCCACGAAGAGGAGTGAATCGCCCGGCAGGAAGGGCATCACCACCAGCCCGGTCTCCACGAAGATGATCGCGAACAACAGGGCGTAGATCCAGGCGCCATGGTCGTGGATGAAGACCGGCAGCGTCTCGTTGAGGTGCGTGATGAAATACCAGAACTCCTGGATGATCTCCATGGGGTGGGATGAGGCGCGCAAAAGTAGCCGTCCATCGGCGGATGGGCTCGCGATCGTGGCGTGGGGTGTGAGCGGCGACCAAAGCATCATTCCGTTCCTGCACAGGATCTCGCAATGCACCATGGCGCGTTCCGTGTCCCGATCCCTGCGAACTATGGATCCGGAGGATCGAAGCTTGGATCTTGAGTTCGCGAGTTGTGGGTGCCCGATGAGGCGGGTTGACGCAAGGAGGTTGAACATGGAAGCCCTTCACGAACGAAGGCGACGGATAGTCCGGTCGCATGGGCTGGGACATGGCCCCATGGCTGATCGCCAAATACGTGTCCGGGGCTGGTCCTCCGGCGCGCACACCTACCGCATTTGCGATGCTGTGGGCCGGGTGCTGCTGCAGGGTACCGCATCGGTCGTGGCCGGTGAGCATGCCAGCCTACGAATGGTCCGATCGCGCCGGGCGTCCACACCCTCAGTAACGCCGAACGCGCTGTGCGGTTCGCGATGCCGTAGCGGAACGGGATCCATCCGCGCTGACGGTGTCGCGCTCCTGGGGTGTGTGCGCGGCACCCATGCGGGGTGCGCAAGCGGGCGGTGGTGGTCGTCCCGTTCTCAGTGGAAGGCTTCCGGCACGGTCATCCCGAAGTGCGCCCAAAGGGCCTCGCGGAACCCGGTCTCGTCGTGACTGCGCTCCTCGCGCGAACCGTTGCGCGTGATGATGGTTCGTCGCTGGGTGAGCGTCACCCTGCCGTCGGGCAGCGCCATGCTCACCACCGTGCGCTGGGTGAAGTGGCTGTGCGGCGAGGTCTGGTGGTGGCGGCACATCGGAGCGAAATCCGCGAAGGGGTGGTCGTCCGTGCTGAAGCGGTACACAGGAACGTCGCTGCGGCCGTTGGACCGCTTGAGCACCAGCTGCCCGGAGCCGTCGTGGATGATGCGGAAGGTCCGGCCCCCGTCGTCGAGCGGCTCATCCACACGCAGGGGCAGGGGGCTCATGAACAGGTCGCCGAAGCCCACGTCCACCAGGTACCGTTCCTCGCCCACGTCCACCAGCAGGGCCATGTGGTCGAAGGGAGGGCCGTAGCGCTGACGGCGCTGTTCGTACACCTGCCCCTGCACCCGCGCCAGGCGGTAGCCCAGGTGTTCCAGCAGTTCGGCGAAGAGCCCGTTCAGTTCGTAGCAGAACCCGCCCCGGCGCTGCCGCACCACCTTGTCGAAGAGGCGTTCCACGTCGAGCTCGATGGGGATGCGGGCCCGGATGTGCAGGTTCTCGAAGGGGACGGCCATCAGGTGGGACCGGTGCAGGCGTACCAGTCCCTCCAGGTCGGGCTGGTCGGTGCCGCGGGAGCCGATGCGCTCCAGGTAGTGCCGGATGTCCATGCCTTCAGCCTCGCAGGATGGCCGGCGGCCCGGGGGCGAACGCCACAGGGGCGTGACCGAGCGCAGTGCTCATGGTTTGGGCGCGATGCTGATGTGCACGGGGCTCAGCAGGGTGCGGTGCACCGGGCAGCGCGTGGCGATCTGCATCAGGCGTTCGCGCTGGGCGGGGTCCAATTCACCTTCGATGCCGATGTCCAGGTGCATGCGTGTCTCCACCTCGCCCAGCGTGGTGCTCCGCTCCATGCGCACGTCAACGCTCAGGGCCTGCACGGGCCAACCCTTGCGGTCGGCGTACATGCGCATGGTGATCAGGGTGCAGCCTGCCAGGGCGCCGCAAAGCATTTCGTGGGGCTTGGGGCCTTCGTCGCGGCCCCCTTCGTCCAGGGGTTCGTCGGCCACCACGGTGTGGCCGCGCATGGTCATGCGCGTGGTATAGGGAGCGCCGTCCAGCCGGGCGCCGATGATGGTAGGTTTGTCCGCATCCATGCGACAAAGGTGCGTAATGGCGCCGCGATCGGGGCGGGGACGGGCCGGCATGGTGCGGACCGTTGGTCCGCTCAGGCGCCCGGCCGGCCACGGCGCACCAGCGGAAGTTCGCGCGGTGCCTGGATCACCAGGGGCACCTTCTCCACGATGGTCACGTTCGGGTCCAGCCCCAGGGCCTCGCGGTCCGAGAGGGCGAGCCGCTTCAGCGCATAGTACAGGTCCAGCACCGCGTCGTCGCGCAACGAGAACTCGTTCTCCACCGAGAGGAAGCGCTCCGTCAGCACGTAGCAGATGTCGGTATGGAAGTCGCCCCGCCGGATGGACTCGTACTTGCTGCTGAACTTCAGCTCCTGGTCGGCATCCAGCTCCTCGAGCACGCGGCGGAACAGCTGGTTGACCCGCGGCTGGATGCGGAAGCCCAGGTCGAAGTCCACGCGGATCACCTTGTCGTCGATCAGCTCGCGCACCCGGTACTCGAGGGTGTAGGGCTCATCGGTGTAGTTCACGTGGACGAACCAGTAGATCTCGGCACGTTTCACCTTGCGCGCCAGGATGCTGTTGATGATCTGTTGCTCGACGTCGCCGGGGTGGTCGGCCTTGGTGAGGTACACCAGGTGGGTGGCGAACTTGGGGACCTCGGGGTCGATGCTGAGGTCACGCAGGGCCTGGGCGTAGCGCTCCAGCGGCACGAAATCCAGGTAGCGGTTCACGATCTTGCGTGCCCGGTACCAGATGAACATCACGGCGACGAGCCCCAGGGCGAACAGCAGGAACCAGGCGCGGTGGGTGATCTTCACCACGTTGGCCGCGAAGTAGGCGCCCTCCACGGCGAAGAACAGGCCGATCACCGGCAGCACCAGCACCAGGGGCCAGTGCCGCACGTAGCGCAGCCAGCCGAACATGAGCGTGGTGGTCATCAGCATGGCCACGCAGATGAAGAAGCCGTAGGCGGCCTCCATCAGGCTGCTCTCACGGAAGTAGAGCATCACGCCCACGCAGCCCAGCCAGAGCATCCAGTTGACGCTGGGGATGTAGATCTGGCCGCGCATCAGGGTGGGGAACTTCACCCTTACGCGCGGCCAGAAGTTCAGCGTCATGGCCTCGTTGATCAGGGTGTAGGCCCCGCTGATCAGGGCCTGGCTGGCGATGATGGCCGCGAAGGTGGCGATGAGGATGCCCACCAGCAGGAACCAGGGCGGCATCAGCTCGAAGAAGGGATTGCGTCCATCCAGATGGGTCGAACCCTGGTGCAAAAGCCACGCGCCCTGCCCCATGTAGTTCAGCACGAGCGCGGTCTTCACGAAGGCCCAGCTCACCTGGATGTTCTGCCGGCCGCAATGCCCCAGGTCGCTGTACAGCGCTTCGGCGCCCGTGGTGCACAGGAACACCGCGCCCAGCAGCCAGAACCCCTGCGGATAGTGCGCCAGTAGGTCGTAGGCGTACCAGGGGTTGAGGGCCCGCAGCACGTCGGGGTGGTGGACGATGTGGCCCAGCCCCAGCACCAGCAGCATGGTGAACCACAGCAGCATCATGGGGCCGAAGGCGAAGCCCACCGCCTTGGTGCCGAAACGCTGCACGAAGAAGACCCCCGAGAGGATCGCGATCACGGTCCACACCGTGAGGTCGTTGCCCGGCTCGATCCAGCCGGCGAGCACCGGCAGGCCGCTCAGCCCCTCCACGGCCGAGGAGACGGTGATCGAGGGGGTGATGATGCCGTCCACAAGCAGCGTGGCCGCCCCCAGGATGGCCGGCACGTAGAGCCAGTGGCCGAAGCGCCGCACCAGGGCATACAAAGAGAAGATGCCACCTTCACCGCGGTTGTCCGCCCGCAGGGTCAACAGGATGTACTTCGCGGTGGTCTGCACCGTGAGCGTCCAGAACACGCAGCTGATGCCCCCCAGCACCAGCTGCGCGGTGATCTCCCGTTCGCCGATGATGGCCTTGAAGACATACAGCGGCGAGGTGCCCAGATCGCCGAAGATGATGCCGAGCGCGATGAGGACCCCGGCCCAGGAGAACGGGTGGGAACGGGCTTTGGGCATGGATCTCCGGCGTGGGCGGGATCCGCAGCTGCGGACGCCCGGTCGGCAATATTAGAGGCTGTCCGCGAGATGCCGCTCGCGCTGCGCGGGGACCTTCCGCGACCGTGCTTCGTACCGGAATGCCTGCCCGGGCCCCCGTCCAGGCCGCGCGATCGCACCCGGCCGGGTCACGGAGGTCCTTCGGATCGCCACCCCGGCATGCTTGGACCGGCCTTGGGGGATACGTCCCCCGCCGACACCGCGCCTCAGCGCAGGTCGTTCACTTCCACGCCCGGATACTTGGCCTTGTCGAACACGAAAAGGGCGTCGGTGAGCTCCACGTTGGGCACGAATCGCTTCAGGGTGTAGGTGACCTCGTTGCCGTCCTTGTACAGCACCTGCACGCTGCGCGGCTCCAGCTTGGCCTTGTCCACCGCCAGCACCACCGTGTGGTAGGGCTTCTGCCCGGGGTCCAGGGGGAAGAGCTTCAGGGTCTGCACCACCACGCCTGCGGCATCGGGCGCCTCGCTGACGAACTGGCTCTTGAAGCCCTTCTCGTACATGTTGAACAGCTTGCTGGGGTCGAGCTCCTGGTCCATCTCGGCGGCAGCGTTCAACGACACCTCGTTGGCCTCCTTGTTGTACGTCCACAGCGTGGTGCCGTCGCAGATCACGGTGTTCCGGTCCAGCGCCAGGTTGAATTTCCGGCCTTTGACCTTCACGGTGCCCGCCTGTTTCACGTCAAGCTTGCCGGCCTTGTTCACCAGGCGGCTGGTGAAATCGGCCTCGAAGCTGGTGTAAGCCTTGTTCTTGGCCACCAGACGGTCCAGCACGGCCTTGCTGCGGGGGTCGTCCTGGGCTTGGGTGAGGGTGGCGGCCAGCAGGCCGGCGGCGAGCAGGGGGAGGAACGCTTTCATGGGCGGCAAAGGTACGCCGCACCCCGGCAAGCGCCGTGCCAGAAGCCTGTCCTCAGCGCTTGGGTTTGAGCATGGTGCCCGTGCACCGGGGCGATCCACAACGGCAGGCCCAGATGCGCTTCAACGCGTTGGTGTGGCGCTCGTCCAGCACGATGCCGTAGTCGTACGTGAGCTCCTCGCCCGGCTTGATGGCACGCAGCGCCTCGATGATCACCTTGTCCTTCCGCGGGTCGCCACCCTCGTCCTCGTGCACCAGCGCCTCGCAGTTCGGGGCACAGCTGTGGTTGAGCCACCGTGCCACGTTGCCGCGTACGTTGGCATCGATGATCCAGTGGTCGTTGAGCGTGAACAGGAAGGTGTGCCCGCTGGCCACGTCGCCCCCATGCTGCTTGTCGGCCTCCGCATGGGTCACCAGCCGTCCCTTGTACTGCACGATGAGCTCGCCCTTGCGGATGGGCGCGATGGCGAACACGCCGTTGCCGTGGATGGCGGAGCGGCGCCGTTGGATCTTGTCCTCTGCGTAGGGCTTGATCATGGGATGGGGGCGCAAAGAAAACGCTTCCGGCCGAAGCCGGTCGCAACTCACCCTTCCCGCGAAGCCACCACACTGTACACCATGGGCAGCTTGCCTTCCATGCCGCGGATGCGGTACAGTCCGTCGGCGCCGCGCACCGTGTTGGCAAAGCAGTCGTGCGGCGATCCGTCCAGCTCCTGGAAGCCGTCGATGCGCAGTCCCGCATGAAGCAGGGCCGTGATGGGGTCGGCGAGCGCATGGTTCCACGTGTGCGCGGGCAGATCGATGGGCGCGGCCGTGTCGGCGTAGGTGCCTTGTTCCACCTCTTCGATCCGCTCCCGGTTGAAGTAGGAGTAGGCCACCTCGGTGAATTCGTTGTTGAACATCCACACCGCCGGGTGGAACTCCACGAGCACCAACCGCCCGCCGGGCTTCAGCCAGCGCGCGATGTTCCGCGCCCAGGGGCTGAGGTCCGGCAGCCAGCCGAGCACGCCGTAACTGGTGAAGATGATGTCGAAGCGGTCCTCGAAAGTGGGCTGCGGGTCGAGCACGTTCGCGAGCACGAATTCCGCGTGCAGCCCGGCGCGGCCGGCCAGCTTGCGCGCCTCGGCAATGGCCACGTCCGAGAGGTCGAGCCCCGTGGCTTGCGCGCCCAGGCGTGCCAGCGAGAGGGTGTCCTGCCCGAAATGGCATTGCAGGTGCAGCAGGGTCTTGCCGCGCACCTCGCCGAGCAGCTCCAGCTCATGCGCGCCCAGCGAGTTCGCGCCGCGGAGGAAGCCTTCCACGTCGTAGAACTTGGATCCGACGTGGTGAAGGGTGCGGGCGTTCCACAGCGCACGGTTCACCTCGAACGAGGCCGCATGGTTTTCCATGGTGTAAAGATGTGCCGATCAGAAGTACAGCATGCACACGCCGATGGCGGTGAGCACGCACACCAGGTCCACCAGCAGCATGATGCCCAGCGTGTAGCGCGTGTCCTTCACGTTCACCGCACCGAAGTAGAGGGCGATCACGTAGAAGGTGGTCTCCGCCGCGCCCTGCAGGATGGAGACGAGCTGCCCGGTGAAGGTGTCCGCGCCGTAGGTCTTCATGGCATCGAGCATGAAGCCGCGCGAGCCGCCGGAGCTGAAGGGGCGCATGAGGGCCACGGGGATGGCGTCGATCACCTCGCGGTTAACGCCCACGAAGGCCAGCGCGCGGGAGAGGCCGCCCATCACGATCTCCATCAGGCCGCTGTTGCGGAAGATGCTCAGCGCGGCCAGCATGGCCAGCATGTAGGGCAGCACGCGCAGGCCGGTGGTCCAGCCGTCCTTGCTGCCGTGGATGAAGGAGTCGAACATGTTGGTGCCCTTCTCCTTGAAGTAGCGCTCGTGCAGGAAGGCGTAGGCCACGATCAGCAGGATGATGCCCAGCAGCATGCCGTTCCCGAGGTTGTCGGTGAAGTGGATCTTGGCCGCGCCCGCCAGCCCGCTGATGTAGACCATCAAGCCGCCGATGACGCCGCTCACGCCCAGCACGAACAGCAGTACCGGCCCGTTGAACAGGTTGATGCGCTGGCGCACGGCCACGAAGGCCAGCGCGGCCAGCGTGCCCACGAAGCTGGTGACGATCATGGGCACCATGATGTCCGACGGATTGGCCGCGCCCATGGCCGCCCGGTAGCCGATGATGGAGGTGGGCAACAGCGTGAGGCCCGCCGCGTGCAGGCACAGGAACATGATCTGGCTGTTGGTGGCCCGCTCCGGCACGGGGTTGTTCTCCTGCATGCTCTCCATGGCCTTCAGGCCGAAGGGTGTGGCGGCGTTGTCCAGGCCGAGGAAGTTGGCGGCGAAGTTCAACGTCATGTACCCGTAGGCCGGGTGGTCCTTCGGCAGGTCGGGGAATACGCGGCCGAAGAGCGGCGAAAGGAAGCGGGCCAGCTTCTCCATGGCGCGCGAGTCCACCAGCAGGTTCATCAGGCCGCAGAAGAAGGTGAGGTAGCCGATCAGCGGTAGCCACAGGTCCATCACCGTGTTCTTGCAGGTGGGGAAGAGGCCGTCCGCCGGTACGGTGCCCAGCGTGCCCTGCACGGTGCCCTTGGCGGTGAGGGTGAACACGGTGTCGCCGTGCATCACCGCAGGGGCGTCGGCCTCCACGGACGGGGAGTCGCCTTTCCGAAGGTCGCCCAGCAGCGGGCTGCCGCGCAGCTCGGCGGTGTCGCGCTCGTACACCACCAGCGGCGTGCCCTGCTTGCCGTTCACCAGGAGGCCCAGGCTGTGCTGCCGCCCCATGGCCAGCATCAGCAGGGCATAGCCGATGCTGAGCAGCAGGATGAAGGTCCAGAAACGGCTCAGGGCCATGGCCGCAAAGAAGGGCACGGCACCAGGCCCCGCCGCGCCTCCCGTGACCTCACCGTGAACAGGTGCCTGTGGAAGGGCGGGGAGCACGGCTCCCTTGAGCGCGGTGGCGGGCCGTTAGTTTTGGCGCAACCATCCCGTTCCATGAGACCTGCCCACCTCCTGACAGCCGCCCTGGGCGTGCTGCTGCTCGGCTCCGCCGGCTGCGTGTCCAAGAAGAAGTACACCGCCCTCACCTTGTCCAACGAGACGTTGAAGAACAAACTGGACGAGTGCAACCGCGGGCTTGACGGCTGCCGCAGCGAGAAGGCCGTGCTGGAGGCCCGGGTGGCCGAACTGCAGAACAAGAACGAGCACCTCAAGGACCAGGTGGCCCAGCTCAACAGCACCAACGCGGCCCTGCTCAACAACGTGGATCAGATGGCCACCCTCACCAAACAGGAGGCCGCCAACCTCGAGAGGTCGCTGGAGCAGATCCGCGAACAGGACCTGCGCATCCGCACGCTGCAGGATGCGCTCACCAAGAAGGACAGCGTGACGCTCGCCCTGGTGGTGAGCCTGAAAAGCTCGCTGGGCAACCTCAACGACACCGATGTGACCGTGAACGTGGAGAAGAGCGTGGTCTTCATCGAGCTCAGCGACAAGATGCTCTTCAAGAGCGGCAGCGCCGAGCTCTCGGCCCGCGCCCGGGAGGTGCTGGGCAAGGTGGCCACCGTGCTCAACGACAAGCCCGATCAGGAGGTGCTCGTGGAGGGTCATACGGACAATGTGCCCATCAGCCGCGACTGCATGAAGGACAACTGGGACCTGAGCGCGTCACGGGCCATCACCATCACGCGTGTGCTGCAGAACGACTACAAGGTGAACCCCGCACGCATCACCGCCGCCGGCCGCAGCGAGTACGTGCCGAAGGTCGGCAACGACACCGCGGAGGGGCGGAGCACCAACCGGCGCATCCGCATCGTGATCCTGCCCAGGATGGACCAGTTCTTCGGTATGATCGAGGACGGCCTGAAACAAGCCGCCAAGCAGGAGGGCGGGCAGTGAACGGGAACCTGGAGGGTCAAACAGCAGGGCCGCGCCACGCGCGGCCCTGCTGCGTTCCGGAGCCGGAGGTTCCCGGCCGCTGCGTTCAGTGGATCAGTGCGAAGCGTCGGCCGGAGGTCCGTCCGTCGGGACCGGGCATCGCCAGCACGTAGCTGCCTGCGGGCACACCGTCGAGGTTGATGGTGGCGTGCCCGGCGACCACTTGTTGCGCGATGATCCGTCCGCTCACGTCGAGCACCCGCACGGTCGCCTGACCCGACCCCGGCAGCTGGATCGACAACTGCTGGCCGTTCGCCGCGGAAGGCCACCGGACCCATGCGTCGGTGGACCCGGAAGAGGCCAGACCGGTGGCCATCTGCACGCTGCAGTTGTCGTCGATCACCGGGATCAGACCTTCGGGGCAGAACATCAGGTTCGACATCCAGAAGGCGCTGGGTACGCACGGATGGGCTTCACCCGCGGTGGTGGGAATGCCCATGGCCCGGAACTCGATGACCGCGGTGTTGGTGCCCGGTGCCAGGAGAACGCTGCGCTCCACGGCCGTGTCGATCACCAGGCCGGAGCCTAGCACACCGTTGGTAAGGCCCGGCAGGATGCTCAAGCTGCCCGTCGGTGGATCGATGGCCGTCACGATCGCCTTGTAGGCCACGCCCGAGACCGGGCTGGGCGCCAAGGTGAACAGGTAGTCCGGGTTCGGGGTGCAACCGCCATAGAACGTCTGGCTGTAGATCAGCATGTCCACCGGATCGCCGACGACCCAGTTCTGGGCGTCCACGATCGTGCTTGGAACAAGGAACAGCATGAGGGCGGTCTTCTTCAGGGTCGAGGTGGCTCGCATGGTAGGTCGATTTGGTTGTCGAAGGTACTGAAGCGGTGATCGAGCTCCGGTCGGCCCACAGGGTCATCGCCTCTTCTGTTCATGAAGTTCAACCACGGAGCCACAGCGAGCACAGAGAAACAAGTGAAAGCACCATCCAGGTTGCCGAAAGCCGCGCAGCACGCAGGCGACCTTCGACCGCCAAGGAACGCGGCCGCGGATCCGACCCCGGAGGAACCGGCGTTCATGGCCGTGCCTCGGTCCTTGGTCGAAACCCTGTCACCTGCAAGGGTCCGCCCCGTATCGCCGCCAACAAGACATGCCACCATGCCCCGTACTGCTCACCTCCTCGCCGCGCTTGCGGCCTGCCTTGTTCCCTATGCGGCCACCCAGGCCGATCCACCCCCGGCCCCGCTCGCGAGCGGAACAGTAGAGCTGATCGGCTGGCTCCACGTGGAGGCCCTCAGCTTCGACCAGGCCACGGTGGAGGTGCGGGTGGGCGGTTCTGTACACACCGCCACCGTGTCGCGCACCGGTCGGTTCGACGTGCTGCTCCCCGCCGATGCCGAGGTGCTGATGCGTTTCGAGCATCCCGGCCACCTGAGCAAGGAGGTGGTGGTGGACACCCACCATGCCCACCTCGGGCCCGGGGGCAAGGGCCATCGGCAGTTGCGCATGGGTGTGGTGCTCGAACTGGAGAAGCGCATGGGCGGCCTGGCTTATGCCGGCCCCGTGGGGCGGCTCACCTTCGATGCTCAGGGCGGCTGCCTGGCCGTGGAGCACGACCGCCGCATGGCCCCCGCCCGCCGCAACAAGGCCATCGTGTTCTGAGCGTTCCGCTCCTCCGGAGGAAGGCTCCCGTCCGATGCGGGGGCCTTCCTTCTTGGTGACCCGGATCAGCGGGCCCGAGCAGCAACGCCTTTGGTGAAGGCGATAGCTGCATGGGAGCGCGGCATCTTCGTGCTCTTCGATCCGCACATCACCTGGCCAACGGACGTCGATGGCCCTGTTCGATCACGGCCGGGCGGTCGGGCCGAAGCCTCCGGCCGGCGATGCTTCAAGGCCGCTCACGACACAGGGCCCGTCACACCCGCTGACGCGAGCGGCAACGGTGCGGGATGTAGTGTTGCGGCCGGAGGCCGCGAAGGATCTTGCACATACACCCGGGATCCGTGGCAGGCACTCGGCCCCCGCATGCCCAGCCCCGCACAGGCCAAGCCAAGCGCCAACACCGCATTGTTCGGTGATCAAAGCCGAACGTCAAGAACGAGATGTTCTCGCTCGGCTCCGCCCGTGGGAGGGCTGCGTTGTGCGTGCCGAGTGAGGTCGGGCCAAGGGCCTCCGGCCCGATGCTTCAAGGCCGCTCACGACACACGGCCCGTCACACCCGCTGACGCGAGCGGCAACGGCGCGGGATGCCGTGTTGCGGCCGGAGGCCGCGAAGGGTCTTGCGCATTCACCCGGGATCCGTGGCAGGCACTCGGCCCCCGCATGCCCAGCCCCGCACAGGCCAAGCCAAGCGTCAACACCGCATTGTTCGGTGATCAAGGCCGAACGTCAAGAACGAGATGTTCTCGCTCGGCTCCGCCTGCGGGAGGGCTGCGTTGTGTGTGCCGAGTGAGGTCGGGCCGAGGGCCTCCGGCCCGCCGATGATTCAAGGCCGCTCAAGACACACGGCCCGTCACACCCGCTGACGCGAGCGGCAACGGCGCGGGATGCCGTGTTGCGGCCGGAGGCCGCGAAGGGTCTTGCACCTACACCCGGGATCCGTGGCAGGCACTCGGCCCCCGCATGCCAAGCTCCGCACAGGCCAAGCCAAACGCCAACTCCGCGGGGTGGGTCGCACCCGAGCGTGAACGGGGGGCGATGCACGGGGGGCGGAGCACGATCGAAGCAGGAACGACGACTTTTCACACCTTCAGCCGACCCATGACCTGACCCCGCTCATGGCTTCCGGTCGATCCAGGATCGCACCTTCACGCCATGTCCGCCTCCGGCAAGCTGGTGATCATCAAGCTGGTGCACACCGTCATCTGGGTGGCCCTCAGCGCCGTGATCTTCTACCTGCTCTACGCCGTCCTCGCCGACCGCATCGGCCGCTGGTTCTGGTGGGGCTTGGCCCTGGTGGGGCTCGAGGTCGTCACGCTGCTGCTCTTCCGGCTGAGCTGCCCGCTCACTGTGGTGGCCCGCCGCTACTCCGATTCCCAGCGTGCCAACTTCGACATCTACCTGCCCGAGTGGCTGGCACGGCATAACAAGACCATCTATTCAGTGATCATGGCGGCGGTGCTGGCCGGTATGGTGTGGCGGCTGGTGGAGTAGGGGTTCAGAACCCGCCCACCCCCGGTCCTGCGGCGACCCCTTGGTTCAGGTGCGCGGCAAGAGCGGCCTCGTTGGGGATCATCACGCGGCGGGCCTTGCTGCCCTCGAAGGGCCCCAGCACGCCGGCGGCCTCCAGCTGGTCCACGATGCGGCCGGCGCGGTTGTAGCCCAGCTTCAGCTTGCGCTGGATCAGGCTGGTGCTGCCCTGCTGGGTCTGCACCACCAGGCGGGCGGCCTCCTCGAACATGCTGTCGCGCTCGCCATCGTCCACGTCCAGTTCGCCGCCGTCCTCCGTGGGCACCTCCGGTAGGATGAGCGCATCGGGGTAGCCGCGTTGCGCGCCGATGAAGTCGCAGATCTTGTCCACCTCCGGCGTGTCCACGAAGGCGCACTGGATGCGGATCAGGTCGTTGCCGGTGCTCAGCAGCATGTCGCCACGGCCGATCAGCTGCTCGGCGCCGCCGCTGTCCAGGATGGTGCGGCTGTCCACCTTGCTGGTGACGCGGAAGGCGATGCGCGCCGGGAAGTTGGCCTTGATGGTGCCGGTGATGATGTTCACGCTGGGGCGCTGCGTGGCGATGATCAGGTGGATGCCGATGGCCCGTGCCAGCTGCGCCAGCCGTGCGATGGGGGTCTCCACCTCGCGGCCCGCCGTCATGATCAGATCGGCGAACTCATCCACCACCAGCACGATGTAGGGCAGGTAGCGGTGGCCGTTCTCGGGGTTCAGGCGGCGGCGGATGAACTTGCTGTTGTACTCCTTGATGTTGCGCACCTGCGCATCCTTCAGCAGCTCGTACCGCTCGTCCATCTCGATGCACAGGCTGTTGAGCGTGGCCACCACCTTCTTGGTGTCGGTGATGATGGCCTCGCCTTCGCCCGGCAGCTTGGCCAGGAAGTGCCGCTCGATCTTGTTGAAGAGGGTGAGCTCCACCTTCTTGGGGTCCACCAGCACGAACTTGATCTGGCTGGGGTGCTTCTTGTACAGCAGGCTCACCAGGATGGCATTGAGGCCCACCGATTTCCCCTGGCCCGTGGCGCCGGCCATCAGCAGGTGCGGCATGCGGGTGAGGTCGGTCACGAAGGTCTCGTTGCTGATGGTCTTGCCCAGCACCACCGGCAGGTCCATGGCGGTGTTCTGGAACTTCTCGCTGGCCACCACCGCGCGCATGCCCACCACCTGCGGCCTGCTGTTGGGCACCTCGATGCCGATGGTGCCCTTGCCCGGGATCGGCGCGATAATGCGAATGCCCAGTGCCGCCAGGCTCAAGGCGATGTCGTCCTCCAGGTTCTTGATCTTGCTGATGCGCACCCCGGCCTGGGGAATGATCTCATACAGGGTGACCGTGGGGCCGATGGTGGCCTTGATCTTGTCGATGCCGATGTTGTAGTGGCCCAGGGTGGCCACGATGCGGTCCTTGTTGGCCTCCAGTTCCTCCTTGGTGACGGTCACCTCACCGGTGCCGTGGTCCACCAGCAGGTCCAGCGGGGGCAGTTCGTAGCTGCTCAGGTCCAACGTGGGGTCGTACTCCCCGAACTCCTGCAGCTTGGCCTCGATCTGGTCCTCGGTGAGCACCTTGTCCGCTGCACCGGCCTCCACGCTCATGCCCTCCACGTTCATGGCATCCACGGCGATGGGTACCGCCGGCAGGATCGGGTCGGTGGCGGGCACCTCCTCGGCCACGGGTTCCACCATCGGTGCGGGGGCGATGTCCGGTACCAACCCCTCCACCTCCAGGCCGATGGGGCCGTTCACGGCCGCAGGCTCCGGTTCCACGACCACGCGGGCCTTGACATCGAGCTCTTCCGGGACGGGCGCCTCGACCGGGGGCTCTGCCGCGATTCCCCCGTCCAACTCCTTGCGCAGGCGATTGGTTTTGGCGGCCACGGGTTCCGGCACGGGCTCTTCCTCCGGGGGAGCTGCCGTGCGTCGTTCCAGCAAGGCGGAGAGCCAGGAGAAGCTGGGGTCGAACACGGCAGTAAGCACCGCGCCAAGGCTGAACAGCAGCAGGGCCCCCGCACCGAAGTTGCCCAGCAGGCCCGTGAGGTGGCTGTTCACCGTGTAGCCCAGCGCACCACCCAGGAAGGCGAGCTCTCCGCTGCGGAACACGAAGGCCAGGGCGGCCGGAAGCCACAGCAGGGCCAGCAGGCTCCAGGTGAGGGTGCGCCGCAGAGGCAGCAACCAGCTGCCGATCAAGATGCGCACGCCGCCCAGGAAGCTCCACAGCACGAAGGCGAAGGCGGCGACCCCGAACCAGCTGCGGATGAACTGGTGGCTCAGCAGCGCGCCCAGCTTGCCCAGCCAGTTGTCGGCCTCCACCTCACGGCTCAACAACGCGCCCCAAGAACGGCTCGTGAGGTCCTGGTCGGCCCGCCAGGTGAACAGGTAGCTCAGGAAGGCCACCAGCATGTAGCCGCTGAGCAGCACCAGGAAGAGCCCGGCGACCTTGTGTGTGCGGCGGTCGGTGACGAACCTCCTGGTGCGCGCCCACCAGCCGGTGCCGGCTTCGCGCGCCTGGTTGCGTCGGGAAACCCGCTTGGGGGCCTCCTCCTCCGTTGCTTCGTCGGTGGGCTTCACCCTGTTCTTGCGGTCGCTGGCCACGGGCATGCTGCGCCCGCGCAGGCTGGCGCGCGGGACGTTCAAAAGTACCGGGGGCCTGCAGGGCAACGGGCCGGGAGGCCCGCCTATTATCAACAGTGGCGAAGGGAAAACGAAAGCCCTTGGGCCTCAGAGGCTGAAGGTGCCGAGCACCTCCTGCAGCTCGTGGTCCAGCACGTCGGGAGGCACCTCCTGGTAACCTTCCTTCAGGGCGAAGCGCACCGGGTCCACCGGGCCGGGCGTCACGGCTACGGCATCCAACCGCATGCGCATGCCGTACTGTACCAGTTCATAACGCATCAGCACCCCGGGCACTTCCTGGAACGGACCGTACCAGTTGGGGTCGTCGATGCGGATCCGGTCCGTGTAGTACAGCTCGATCTCCGGCTTGTCAATGGCTCCGAAGACGGCCACGGCCTTCTTGCAGGGGTAACCCGCGATGGTGTCCACCTCGTTGGTGTAGAGAATGGTGAGGGCGGGCTTCTCCTTGTTGAAGGTGGGCATGTCGCGCGGCTGCAGCCGGCTCACCAGTTTCTTGCTCAGCAGGCTCAGGTGGTAGTCCAGCTGTTTGCGCTCGTTGTCGGTGACGATCGCCGTGCGGAACACGCCCATGCCGGCGCTGAGTTCGGCCAGCTGGCGGTCCTGGGTGAAGGTCACCGTCGTCTTCTCGGGCAGCATGCCCGCCATCAGCCCGTTGGGGTCGTAGTCGGGGAACGAGAGCGCGTACTCGATCACGCCCTCGGCCACCTGGTCCTGGAGCAGTCCGTGGCTGCAGCCGTTGCCCAGCAGGGCAACGGCCAGCAGCACGGCGGAAGTGGTTCGTCCAAACAGGTCCATCGGTCGCCCTGAAGCAATGACAGGTGGCCCTTCTACGGAGGCCGGCCCGCCAGGGTTGCCGGCGGCCTCTCCCGGGCCTCCCTACCTTTGGCCGACTCCCTGAAAAGCATGGAACTGCGATTGATCGAGGCGGCTTCGGAGATCGGTGCGGGCAAGCGCGGCGCCAGCATGGGCATGGCCGCACTGCGCGTGGCCGCCTGGAAGCTGGGCAGCGAGCTCTTCGGCCACGCCGAGGAAAGCATCCTGCGCGACGAGAACGATGTGCTCTACGAGGACGACAACTCGCCCAACGCCCACCACATCGATGGGCTGATCCGCTTCGAGAGCGACCTGGCGTACGAAGTGTACCGGTATGTACGGAACAACACCTTTCCCATCGTGGTGGGCGGGGACCATTCCATCGCCATCGGCTCGGTGAGCGGCACCAAGATGGCCTTCCCCAACGAGCGCCTCGGGGTGGTGTGGATCGATGCGCACGCCGACCTGCACAGCCCCTGGACCACCCCCAGCGGCAACGTGCACGGCATGCCCCTGGCCCTGCTCATGCACATCGAGAAGAAGGGCCGCAACCGGCCGCGCATCTTCACCATGGACGTATGGGACCGGCTGCGCAAGATCGGCATGGGCGGCCCCAAGCTCACCCCGAGCGACCTGGTCTTCATCGCCCTGCGGGACTATGAGCCCGAGGAGCGCGCCATCATCGAGGAGCACCGCATCAAGGTCATCACCGTGGAGGATATTCGCCGCCGGGGTGCCGACGCCGCGGTCCGTGAGACCCTGGCCCACCTCACGGCCTGTGAGCACATCCATGTGAGCTTCGACGTGGACAGCCTGGACCCGTCCATCAGCGTGGGCACCGGCACGCCCGTGCCCGGCGGCCTGAAGCTCGACGAGGCCAGCACATTGCTCAGCGGCCTTTGCACCGATCCCCGAACGGTGACCCTCGACGTGGTGGAGATCAACCCCGCGCTCGATACGGGCAACGCCATGGCCGAGGCCACCCTCAGCATCCTGGAGCCCTTGTTCCCCATCCTCCGTGCGCGCTGACCGGCATCGGAAGCCGGGCCTGATGATGCCGGAACGCCCGATCGCATGAGCACCGCCGCCCCGGCCGTCATCCTGGTCCGCCCCACCGGTTTCGGCCACGACCCGCAGACCGCGGCGAGCAACGCCTTCCAGCGCCACCTGGCCGACGCCGATGTGCGCGACCGGGCCAGCGCGGAGTTCGACGGCCTGCTGGAGGCCCTGGGCCACTGCGGCATCGGCACCACCGTGCTGGACCCAAAGGACCCCGCCGCGCCCAACGCCGTCTTCCCCAACAACTGGTTCAGCACCCACGACGACGGCACCGTGCTGCTGTACCCCATGTGCACGCCCAGCCGCCGTGCCGAGCGCGACCATGGCCTGGACCGCACCTTGGCGCGCGAAGGCTACCGGGTACACCGCCTGGTGGACCTCAGCGGCATGGAGCGCGAAGGCCGCTACCTGGAGGGCACCGGCAGCCTGGTGATCGATCGTGCGCACCGCACGGCCTACGCCGCCCTGTCGCCGCGTACCAGCGAGCGGGCCCTCAACACCTGGTGCGGTGCGATGGGCGGCCACCAGGTGCCCTTCCTGGCCACCATGGACGGCACTTTGGCCGCGCAGCCGGTGTATCACACCAACGTGGTGATGAGCATCGGGGAGGGCTTCGCCGTGGTGTGCCTGGAGGCCATGCCTTATCCGGTGGACCGGGAGGACGTGCGGGCCGAGCTGGAGCGGGCGGGCAAGGAGGTGCTGCCCATCACCCTGGACCAGATGCACCGGTTCGTGGGCAACCTGCTGCAGTTGCGTTCGCCGGGCGGATCCTTCATCCTGCTGTCCACCACGGCCTTCGCTGCGCTGGCGCCACACCAACGCCACAGGCTCGAAGCGCATGGCCAGCCCGTGCCGGTGGAAGTGCCCACCATCGAGGCGGTGGGCGGTGGGAGCGTGCGCTGCATGCTCGCCGAGAACTTTCTCGACCGCTGCTGATCCACGATCGCCGGTTCAAACCCCGCCGGGCACGGCCTGCGCCATGGGGCGGATGCACACGAACTTGGCGCTCATGAAGGATCCGTTCCCGCTCGCCCTGGTCCTGGCCTGGTCGGTGATGGCGCCGGCCATGTCCGTGGCCCAAAGGCCCGGTCCCAGAACGCTCGCCGACAGCGCCTACGCCATGCTGGAGAGCGACCCGGAACAGGCCATGCGCTTGTCCCTGGAAGCCCTGCCCGCCGCCCGTGAGGCCAAGGACGATGACCTGCTGCACGACGTGCTCAACAACATCCGCTACATCCATTACATCCGCAACCAGCATGCGGACATGCTGGAAAGGGCAGTGGAGGCCTTGGGCGTGGCCGAGCGCATCGGCAGGCAGCGCACCATCGGCGACGACCACGGGTGGATCTCCGTGGCCCTGTTCTCGAGCGGCCAGAACGACCGCGGTTACGAGCATGCCCGCATCGCCCTGGAGCACACGCGGGCCAGTGGCGACACGGCGGCCATCACGCGCGGCCTCACGGACATGGCCAATGCCTGCAACATCACCGGGCGGCGCAACGAGGCCATCGCCCACATCAGCGAGGCCATCCGCCTGTACGAAAGCACGGGGGACAGCTCGGGCATGGCCTTCGCACAGAACCTGCTGGCCGCGTACCACATGGAGGCCAAGCGCTGGAGCAACGCACTACCGTTCCTGCACAAGGCGCATGCGTACATCGACAGGCACGGCACCGAAGTGGAACGCATCTGGGTGGAGGGCGACCTGGCCCGTGCCTATGCCCAGCTGCACCAGTTCGACAAGGCCGAGGGGTATCTGGCTTCGGCCGAGGAGCGGGTGCGGCGGACCGGTGCCGTGCGCGAACGGCCCCGCCTGCTCAACACACGGGTGGCCCTTCACCGCGCACAGGGCCGGTATGAGGAGGCCCTGGAACAGGCGCTGGTGCTCGTGGAGCTCAACGACTCGCTGTTCAAGAGCGAGGCACCCGACCGCATCGCGCGCTCCACGGCGGCGCACGAACTGGCGCGGGCCAACGAGAAGGTCGGTGCGTTGAAAGCCGAACGCGACCTGGCACTGGCCTCCACCATGGGGCTGCGGCGTTGGCGTGCCGGGCTCCTCGCCGTCCTGGGCGTGGTGGTGCTGCTGCTGGTCGGCGTGGTGGTGCTGTGGCGTCGTGCCGCCGAGGGCCGTGCACGGGTGCGTGCGGAGCGCGACCGCGCGCTCGACGAGGTGGACGTGCTGCGCGGCCACCGCCTGCGCCCCGCCGACGACCCGCCCATGCGCAAGGTGCCCTGACGGCACAACACACGCCAGGCCGGGAACTTGCTTCCTTTGCGGCCATGACGAAGGACCCCCTGCTGGGACGGATCGAGGCGGCCGTGGACCGCGCGTTCCGGCAACGCTATTCCAAGGAACTGCCCCCGCGCCAGCTCGCCCTCCAGGCCACCCGGCCGGAGTTCGAGGGCGACGTGACCATCAACGTCTTCCCCTTCATCAAGCTGGTGGGCCGTGGTCCGGAGGCCCTGGCCACCGAACTGGGCGAGGACATCATGCGCGAGGAGCCGCTCGTGGTGCGCTTCAACGTCATCAAGGGCTTCCTCAACCTGGTGATCGCGGACGGCCACTGGGCCGGGGTCGTGAAGCAGGCGTGCGCGCACGACATCCTGAAGTTCCCGCCCACCGGCCGCAAGGTGATGGTGGAATACGCCAGCCCCAACACCAACAAACCGCTGCACCTGGGGCACCTCCGCAACATCTTCCTGGGTTGGAGCGTGAGCCGCATCCTGGAGGCGGTGGGCCACGAGGTGGTGAAGGTGCAGGTGATCAACGACCGCGGCATCCACATCTGCAAGAGCATGCTGGCCTGGCTCAAGTTCGGCCACGGCGAGACCCCGCAGCAAAGCGGAATGAAGGGCGACAAGCTCGTGGGCAAGTACTACGTGGAGTTCGACAAGGCCTACAAGGCGGAGATCGATACCCTGGTGGCGGCCGGGAAGACCAAGGAGGAGGCGGAGCGGAGCGCCCCGATCCTGCTGGAGGCCCAGGAGATGCTGCGCCGGTGGGAGGCCGGCGATCCCGAGGTGCGGGCCCTGTGGGAGCGCATGAACGGCTGGGTGTACGAGGGCTTCAACGCCACCTACGCCCGCGCCGGGGTGGGCTTCGACCGCAACTACTACGAGAGCGAGACCTACGTACTGGGCAAGGCCGACGTGCTCGCCGGCCTGGAGAAGGGCGTGTTCTACGAGAAGGACGGCGCCATCTGGGTGGACAACACGGCCGAGGGCCTTGATGAGAAGGTGCTGTTGCGCCGCGATGGCACCAGCGTGTACATGACGCAGGACATCGGCACGGCCATCAAGCGCTTCGAGGAGTACCCCGGCCTGGGCAAGCTCATCTACACCGTGGGCAATGAGCAGGACTACCACTTCAAGGTCCTGTTCATCATCCTTAGGAAGCTGGGCTTCCCCTGGGCCGACGAGCTCTTCCACCTCAGCTACGGCATGGTGGACCTGCCCAGCGGCAAGATGAAGAGCCGCGAAGGCACCGTGGTGGATGCCGACGACCTCATCGACGAGGTGGTGGCCGAGGCCCGCCGCCTGGGCGAACAGCTCAGCAAGCTCGAGGACGTGCCGCCCCTGGAAAAGGACCGGCTGTTCGAAATGATCGGCCTTGCGGCGCTGAAGTACTTCCTGCTGAAGGTGGACCCGCGCAAGCGCATGCTCTTCGATCCCGCCGCGAGCATCGACCTGCAGGGGCACACCGGCCCTTTCATCCAGTACACCCACGCCCGGATCAAGAGCCTGCTGCGCAAGGCCGGCGAGGGGAGCTCTTGGGCGCAGGACCAGGCGGACACTTGGGCGCTGTTGCCCGAGGAACGCACGGTCATCAAGCTCCTGCACCACTTTCCGGCGGTACTGCACGAGGCTGCCGGGCGGCTCGACCCGTCGGCCATGGCCAACCACACCTACGAGCTGGTCAAGGCGTATAATGCCTTCTACCAGGCCGTGCCCGTGCTCAAGGAGGCGGATGCCGCCAGGAGGGCGTTCCGGCTGGACCTCAGCCGTGCGGTGGCCCGGGTCACGGCCAAGGCGATGTGGTGCTTGGGGATCGAAGTGCCCGACCGCATGTGACCGCCCTCCCCGGTGCCGGCGGGGCGACACAACGCCGCGCTCAGAATTTGGGGCAGGGTACGATCTTGTGCTTGCGGGACTTGGCCTTGCGGGGCCACTCATAGATGAGGCTCACCTCGTGGGCGCCGCCGCTGGAGAGGTCCAGCCAGCTGATGGTGATGTCGTAGCTGTACACGGCCTGCAGTTGGAAGGGCGTTTCGTAGCCGGCCATCAGCACCACGGCGTCGTTGTTGGGGTAGCCCGGCGCATACGCCTTCAGGCCGGGGATGCCCCGGTACCAGAGGCCGACCAGCAACTTGTCATGGTCCACGTACATGCCCACGTCGAACTGGTCCCACTTGCCCTGCGCCTTGTAGAGCGTGGCGATGGTGCCCACCGTTCCGCTGTGGATCATGCGCTTCCCGTCCAGCGGGAAACGGTAGCCCGTGTGGACGCTGGTGCGCACCGGCAGACGGGCCTCGCCGTTCAGGAAGAGGCTCTGCTGGGGTCGGTTGAGGTGGTTCACGCTCACGCCCGCCCAGAAACGCTCGTTGTAGTACATGGCGCCAGCGCTCAGGTCCATGTAACTCACTTGCTGCACCATGCCCGTCTCGATGCTGGTGGCGGCGTTGTCCCGGATCACCTGGTCGGCGAACAGGAAGCTGTTGGGGTCGTACGACCGGTTGGTCCATGCGGCCCGCACCCCGCCGCGGACCGCATTCTTGCGGTCGATCCGGGCCTCGTAGCTGTACGCCGCCGCCACCTGCGTGAAGGCCAGGCCGTTCGCCCCCGCCACATCGCGCATCGCCATCACCCCGAATCCGCTGTTGAGCTTCTGCGCGCGATGTTCCCAGCTGGCCGCGTAGGTCTGGAACGCGTTCACCACGGCGCTGGGCCACTGGTTGCGGTAGTTCATGGCGATGCGGTCCTGGTAGGTGTTGCCGGTGAGGGCCGGGTTCAGATGCATCGGCGCCGCGAAGAACTGCGACAGCTGCGGGTCCTGCGCGTGCAGCGCGACCGATGACAGGAAAAGAAGAAAGGGTAGGCGTCGTTTCATGCGTTCGGTCATCGGAAAAGGGTGATGTCGCCTACCAGTTGCCGCTCCTGGCCGTCCACGAAGCGCAGCCACACCTGGTACACGTACACGTCCTGCGGGCTCAACTGGCCGCGGTAGTACCCGTCCCAGCCGCGCTGGATGTCCAGGCTCTCGAAGATCAGCTCGCCCCAGCGGTTGTACACCCGCATGCGGAAGTCCTCCACGAACCGCGCGAACGGGTAGAACACGTCGTTGTTCAGGTCGTTGGGATCGTACACACCGCCGCTGCCGCCGCCGGGGTTCGGGGTGAATCCCGTGGGGATCACCACCTCATGGTCCGGTGTCACCTCCACGGCGACCCAGGCGGTGTCCCTGCACCCCTGCACATCGGTCACCGTCAACGCCACGGTGAAGAGCCCCACGTCGAGGTACTGGTGCGAGACGTCCTGCTGGTCGCTGGTGGTCCCGTCGCCCAGGTCCCAGGCGTAACCCGTGATGCTGCCGCTGCTGCCGTTGGTGAAGTGGATCAGCGCGTGGTCGATGTCGGTGCTGGTGGTGCTCGCCGTGAACGCGGCGGTGGGTGGGGCGTGGGCGATCACCAGGCCGGGCGCCGGGGCCGTGCTGCTGCAGCCGAGCGCCGTGGTCACCGTGAGGCCCACCGCGAAGGTGCCCGCCTGGAACACGTGCACCGGCGCCGGGGCGGTCGAGGTGGTCCCGTCCCCGAAGTCCCACAGCCAGGTGAGGTTGCCGCTGGCCAGCGTGTCCGGGAACTGCACGGTGAGCGGCGCGCAGCCCTCGGCGAACACCGGCGGCAGGACCACCGTCGGCGGTACATCGACCGCCAGCGGCACCTGCCCCTGCAGGGTGTTGCCGCACTGGTCGGTGGCCGTCACCGTCAGCACCATGTCCGCGGGTACCGCCACGGCATGCGGTCCGGGACCCGCGAGGCCGAGCTGCGGCCACAGGAGCTGCACCGTTCCCGGATAGCCGATCACCTGGGCGGAAACGAAGGCCGTGTCCCCGGGGCAGACCGTGCCTGCACCGCCGGTGACCAACTGCGCGTCGTTCAGGTCGAGCACCGTCACCGGCAGGCTGATCGGGGTGGCGCTGCATCCGTTGGCGTCCACCGCGGTCACCACCACGGTCTGCGAGGTGCTGAAGGCGTGCGTCAGCGGGGTGCCGGTGCCGATGCCGCTCCACGTGACCAGCAGGCTGCCCGTGCCGCCGGTGGCTTGTGCGGTGAGGGTCACCGGGACGTTCACGCACACCGTGTCGGGCGCCTGAGCGCTCAGCACGATCGGTGGCGGGGCGCTGAGCTGGGCACTGAGCTGTACGATGCAGCCGTTGGCATCGGTCACCGTCACCCCGAAGGTGCCCGCGCCCAGGCCGCTGGCGGTGGGCCCCACCTGGTTGCCGGCGGCGGCGTCCCACTGGTAGGTGTGGCCCGGCGTGCCGCCTGTGGCGGTCACCGTGGCCCAGCCGTTGGCGCCTCCCGCGCACAGCGGGTCGCCGCTCTGGGCCAGCGTGGCCTGCAGGGGTGGCGGTTGGCCGATGGTGACGCTGAGGGTGGTGTCGCAGCCCGCCGCATCGGCCACGGTGATGCTGTACGTGCCCGCCGGTAGGCCCGTGGCCTGCGGCGTGGTGGGCGCGCCGGGCGCGCTCCACACGAAGCTCATGCCCGGCAGCACCGGCTGGAAGGTCGCCGCGCCCGTGGCCCCGCCGTTGCACAGCACGTCCTGGCCGGCCACCGTTGCGTTGAGCAGGTCGTCGCTCAACACCACGTGCACCGTGTCCACGGCGGCCGCGCACAGCGGGTTGCCGGTGGTCGTCAGGATCAGGTCCACGCCGCCGGCCGCGAACTCGTTGGCCGTGGGCTGATAGGTGACGATGAGCCCGCTGCCGCTGAAGGCGCCCTGGCCCCCGCTCCAGACACCGCCGGTGGCGTTGGTCACGGAGCCCGTGAGCACAAGGGGAAGGGCATCCGGGCAGCCCAGCTGGTCGGGACCCGCATCGGCCTGGTTCGGCTGGGCCTGCGCGTTCACCACCGCGGTCGCGGGCTGCGACACGCAGCCGTTGGCATCGGTGACGGTGACGGCGTAACTGCCCGCACCCACTTGCACCGAGGCCGTGGTGTCCGGCAGGCCGGCCCAGGTGTATTGGAAGGGGCCCGTGCCCGCGGTGACGTTGACGGACACCTGACCGTCCAGCTGACCGGCACAGCTCTCATCCACGGCGTCCACGGTGATGGCCATGCCCGGCAGCACGGTGATGGCATAGACATAGGTCTGCACCGCCGGGATGGGGCAGGCGCCGTCGTTGACCTGCACGATGAAGGGGAAGAAGCCCGAGGTGCCGGGCTGGCCGTTCCAACACACCGTGCAGGTGATGGGGTTGGTGCCGGTGTAGGAGAAGGTGGCGCCGGGCAGGTTCTGCTGCAGGTTGGTGGTGGCCTCCAGCACGTTCGCCGCGTTGAGGTCGGCGATGTCGAAGCTCATGCAGAACGATCCCGACTCGCACACCTCCACGCTGTTGGGGCCGGTCTGCACGGCCGTGCCGGAGAATCCGTTGATGGTGCCGGTGGCCGGGTCGGGCGGCACGTTCGAGCACGGATAGGCGATGAACTGCATGTCGCGCATCACCGTGCCGATCAGGTTGCCCATCGCGTCCCACTCGCTCACTTCCACCACCACCACCCAGTTGCCGGCCAGCATCGGGGTGAAGCTGAGCAGGCCCGTCACCGGGTCCAGGGTGAGGCCGGCGATGGGCTGGGTCCCCGTGTAGGGCGCGATGTAGGCGATCGGTTGGCCGAACTCGTCAAGGGCGTCCACCAGTGCGTAGCTCAGGGAGTCGCCGTCGGGATCGAAGCCGCCGTAGCTGTACGTCACCGGATAGTTCAGGCATACGTACGGGCTGGCGATGTTGGTGAGCACCGGGCTGTTGTCGCAGGGGTCCACCGTGTTGTTCAACGTGGTGGCGATGAACATCGCCTCGTCGTCGGGGTCCACCAGGTTGGCCACCGCGGCGTTGCGGTTGCGGCCGATCCATCCGATCGTCCAGGTTGCGCACGGCGGAAGGGTCACTACCGTGGTGTAGGTGTATTGTTCGATGCCCGGCAGGGTGCCGCCGTTGCAGGTGCTGTTGGGCAGCTCCAGGTCGCACAGTTGCGAAAGCTCCACCGGCGACGGCGTGTCCAGCGTCACCGTGAAGCTGTCGCACGGACTGTCGAACACCAGGTCGATCGTGTTGTCCAGCGGGACACCGAAGCAGTCGCGGTACACGATCACCGTCACCGCATACTGATCGTTCCCCAGGCATTCGTAGAAGATCTCGCCGCCGCTGATGTGCGTGGCGGCCACCGGGGAGGCCGCCATCAGCAGGGTTGCCAGGAGGGCCGCCCGCGCCTGCCGTCCCCGCATGTTCCGGTGTACCGTTCCGTCCATCGCGCCTGTGCTTCTGCTCGTTCGGTCCTACGGGCGCGGTGGCCCTTGGATGTGGACTTTCGACCAGCGTTGCGGTCCCGTCGACGAACAAGGGCGGGATCCGACGGCAACACCGGGCGGTGGATACGGCGGCGCTTGGACGGACCGTTCCGGGCACTCCAGGGCGACCGCAGGGATGCCGTGCCGCTGCGGATCGCGTGCAGCGGCCATGGGGTCGGCAGGCCCGTATTTTGGCGACCATGATCGTGCTTCTCTCTCCCGCCAAGGACCTCGCCCGCGAAACACCTGCGGTGAAGGACGTGACGCAACCCGTCCTGCTGGACCATGCCGTTCCCCTGGTGGAGAAGCTCCGGACCCTGGGCGCGAAGAAACTCTCGGCGCTCATGGACCTCAGCCCGAAGCTCGGTGAACTGAACCACGAGCGGTATGCGCGCTGGTCCACGCCCTTCACCACGCAGAACGCGCGGCCTGCCGTCTTCACCTTCAACGGTGAGGTGTACCGGGGGCTGGAAGCACGCACGCTCAGCAGCGATGATCTCCGCTTCGCACAGCACCACCTGCGCATCCTCAGTGGGCTCTATGGCGTGTTGCGTCCGCTGGACCTGATGCAGGACTACCGGCTGATGATGGGCACGCGCTTCGGCCTCGGCAAGGCGAAGGACCTCTACGCCTACTGGGGCGACCGCATCACCCAGGCGTTGAACGCGGACCTGAAGTCCACGAAGAGCGACGTGGTGATCAATTGCGCGAGCACCGAGTACTCCAGCGCCGTGTTGCCGGAGAAGTTGAACGCGCGCATCATCACGCCTGTGTTCAAGGACAAGGTGGCCGGCCGCTACAAGCCCTTGCAGACCTACGTGAAGAACCAGCGCGGGGCCATGGCACGATTCATCATCCAGCATCGGATCCTGGAGCCGAAGGGGATCAAGAACTACGACGGCGATGGCTATCGCTTCGCGCCGGAGGAGAGCAGCGAAAGCGAGCTTGTTTTTCTGCGCGACAAACGCCCACCGCTCGTGACCAAGAAGCTGGCGGGCGGGAGGATCCGGTGATCCGTGGTGATCAGGGCGCAAGCCCCAACGCCATGGCCAGTGGCATGCACTCCGCGTTTAGTTGTAGCGTAGCTATATTCTTCAAGGGTGAAAATCAGGAACTAAGTTCCGGATATTCATGTATGAGGATCTGCCTCATCGCACCAGTTCCACCATCCCTCGCAACCGGATGTCCTTGCTGGACCCACCGATCATCATGCGGAGCGCACCCGGCTCGGCGTCTTGCTCCATGGCCTTGTTCCTGACTGCGAGATAACCGGTCGGGGTAGGGAGAGGTGCGCCGCCGCCGCGGTGCCGACCAGCACACCGAAAAGGACGGGGGGGGGGACCGCACTGGCCGGGAGTGCATGTGCCGTCCGGGAAATGTACGCTATCGATCCGAAGGCCGCCGGATGCGATCTGCTCTTCTCCTAACGCTATCGCATCTTCGCCACGATGAACGCATTGTTCCGGACGGTGAGCCTGTTGTTCGGCATCCTGCCGTTGTGCACATTGGCCCAGGGGGATCACGAGCACCACGAGCATCCGCCCAACGAACTGGGCGTGGCCAATTCGGCGGTGTTCTTTCCGGGTGAAGAGGAGTGGAGCTACGGTCTGCATCTGCACTTCCTGCGAACGATCGGTCATTCGCGCTTCAGGCTCGGCGCGGGGTACGAACGCATCTTCGATGTGCACAAGCACAACACGGTGGGCGTGGTGGCCGGGTACGCACCGGCCCACGGATGGACCGTGATCGTCTCACCGGGTATCGCTTTCGAGGATGCGGATCCCGGAGCACTGCTGCCCGCGGTGCATTTGGAGACGACCTACGAGTTCGATCTGGGGCTGCTGCACCTTGGGCCGGTGCTGGAATGGGCCTGGGATCCGGAGGACACGCATGTGAGCATCGGACTCCACCTCGGCATTGGCCTTGGCAAACATCACGAGCATCCGTAAAGCACCTTTACTTTGCTTGGTCCCATGAGGAAACCCAAGCCCTCCAAGCCTTCCTCGATCCTCGCTGGAGGCGCTCGTTTCGCCAACGCGCAGGAATTGCTCGACTTCCTCCCTGTTGATGAGCGTGCGCTCATGGAGGTGCTGCGCGAGTTCATCATCAGCGAAGCCCCGGACCTGAAGGAGCGGCTCTCCTTCAACATCCTCGCCTACAAAGGGCGCCGCGATGTGTGCTTCATCTGGCCGGCCTCGGTGCTTTGGGGTGGAAAGAAGACCTACGATGGAGTGCGCTTCGGCTTCTCGCATGCGGACCTGCTTGATGATCCCTCAGGCTATTTGGAACGCGGCAGCCGCAAGCAGGTTTATTGGCGCGACCTCACGCAGTTCACCAGGGCCGATGAGCGCATGCTCCGGCAATTGCTGAGGGAAGCGGTGGAAAGGGATCGTGAGCGTACGGCCGGTTTGAAGTGACGCCATCCCGGGCCGGTATGCGCATTGATGTGGCTGGTTCAATGCCACGGATCAAGGATCCGCCGATCTTCTCGGCCGATCACCATGGCCTTGCATTGCTCGATCGGCTCCATGATCCTCATTGATCGTGCTGCACGGGATCATGGATCACGCCATGGAAAAGTATCCGCTCATTCCGTCCGCTCCGTTCGGGCGGTACGCATCAAGATCGCCTTGCGGAGCCCCGAGTTGGTCCTGAATTCGGCAAGCCAGGAACGAGAACGGCAGGGCATCGCCCTGCCGTTCCCTTCGGTCGCGATCCTGTTCAATGCTTCGCAGCAGGGTCCTCGCCGGGCATCATGCCCAGTTGCTGCATCATCTTCATCTCCTCCAAGTAGCCCCAGTGCTCCACGACCTTCCCGTTCTCGAAGCGCAGGATATCCACCGAATACACATCGATGGGCTTGTTGGTGGCGGGCATGCCTTCCCCCATGGATCCCGTGTTCACGGCCTTCCAGCGGTAATGCGCGATCACGCGGTCACCATCCGCCGTCATGTTCATGTCCTCCACCTTGTTCTCCGTGAAGGTGGAGCTGGAAAGGGCGATCATATCCTTCAGCTGCTGGATGCCGGTGGATGTGATGCCCGGAATGGGGTTGTGCGACATGAATTTCTCCCCGACGATCTCTTCCATGCCGTCGGTCTTTCCCGCCATCCACATATCATAGAAACGCTGTGCGGCCTGTTTCATCTGTTCCATCCCCGCATGCCTGGCGCTGTCGGCCGCCAGCATGGTCCTGTGCTCGGCCATCATCTTGTCATGTTCAGGGTCGTGTCCTCCGCAGGACCAGAGAATCGACGCCAGAGGCAGCAGATAGAGCAAGGGCTTTTTCATGGTTCTGGTTGTTGGTGTCCGAAATGTAATATGCGTCCCTCATATTGAGATCGCAGATCCGATCCAGTTGGCCTATGTTCAGTGGGAGGGAACCGACCAGTCTGTTGGACCGAAGCGGCGTGGTTCAATGATCGGAGCCGATAACACGCAACGCCTTGAGGTGGTTGCCCTCCTTGCACCAGATCATGACTTTCGAAAAGGCGCCGGACTCCTGATCGCCGTTCTCGGTGAGGCAGAAGCGGCATTTGCTGACCTCGCGCAGGCTATGCGGCGTGATCGGGATCGGGCTGCAGGCTCGGGTCGGGGCCATGGCGCGTTGGGCGGTGACCACAATACAGCTCGGAGCGCACGGGGTTCCTCAGGCGCGATCACCGACCTCGGGCTCAAGGTGCATGTTGGTCGATCCACGAGGAAAATTCCCGCCCATGCCTGCATCAAGTCGCTGAGGGGGCGATGCCCGTCCCGGCCGGTAGGGTCGCTGTCGACCGCTGCACTTGTCCGCGCAGCATCAGGCTGTATCGGATGATCGTCCCGCGGAGCGTGACCGGTGCGGTCGGAAGGGCTGATGGCTGCGCTCCGGTCCATCGCGGGTACCCCGGCCATCCGCGCTCGATATCACGGCCCCCCCGTCCTACCTTCGCGGTCCCTTCCACCGTTAACGATGTTCGAGAACCTCAACGACAAGCTGGAGCGCGCCTTCAAGGTCCTCAAGGGCCAGGGCCAGATCACGGAGATCAACGTGGCGGAGACCACCAAGGAGATCCGCCGGGCGCGTCGGCGATGAGATGCGATCGCATAGCGGCGTCGAAATCGGCGGTGTTCTCTTGCGCTTGGGCAAGCGTGAGGAAGACGAGGGAAGGAAGCACCAGGAGGGTGCGCAGCATGCTCGGTGGTTGGGTGAGCGAATGTGACGCACGTTGACTCTGCTGCGTTACGATCGGTGAGGAGCGGATGATGGGGCGGGTTGGTGGAGAAAGGAGGGCCTGGAGCGCAGGGACAACGGGCAAGAAGAGGGGAGAACTGTTGGCACGAGAGGACGGCCCACATCGGTCGAGGCCAACACACGGCCGAACATTCGCGCCCAAGTCAGCGCAAAATCCGTGGTAGTTGACTACATTTCCCGCAGCATACCCTGCGCCATGCGTTCTGTTGGGCTCTCACTTTTCCTGGGCATGGCACTGGGCGTGTGTGCGCAGGAGGAGATCTGGGAGAACTACACCGCCGGTCTAGTGATCACCGCGATCGCATCGAACGAGGAGGCGGTGTGGGTCGGCACTTACGGCGGGGTGCTGCGGATCGAGACGGGAACCGGACAACAAAGATTCTTCGATCGGAGCAATTCGGGTTTGCCCTCCAATAAGATCACGTCGATCGCGGTTCGGGGAGAGGATGTGTGGATCGGCACACTCACAGGCCTTGCGCACTACAACGGGGCCGAATGGAACACCTATAGAACGGACAATTCAGGACTGCTGGAGGCGAACGTGGAGGACGTTGCTATCGGACCTTCCGGTGAAGTTTGGGTGAGTGCCGACGCATGGAACCAGGTGCAGCGGCTGGCGAACAGCCAGTGGTCCACCTATACCATACCTGGCTGGAACGGCATTGAGGTCCACCTGGCCGTGGAAGAGAGCGGTGCGCTTCTGGTCGGTACCGAATCTTACGGTCTCAAACGTCTCCAGGATGATGTCTGGACGGACTACACCACAACCAATTCGGGCCTGCCCTCGAACAGCATCAGCAGCATCGAAGTTGCTCCTTCAGGACTCATCTACATGGCTTCAGGTGGGAACCTCGTCACCTTCGATGGGAACACCTTCACTTCCTACCCTGTACCGCCAGCAGGGTCCAACAGTTCGGTCGTGCGACACATCGCTTTCGATGGGTCCGGTGCGTGTTACGTAACGACCCTGACGTATGAGACCGGTCCTCCCGACCCGCCCGAGGTGCGCCACGGCCGGTTGCTGAAGCTGGTGGATGGTGTTTGGACCGACCTGCATCACCCTGATCCGGGCTCCGGGTACCAAACGCTTGGACCATTGACCATCGATGCGGCCAACGTGGTATGGAGCGGTTCCAACCGATTGGTGACCTATACGGATGGCATATGGAGCATGAGCACATTGCCCAGTTGCGGGTTCGCCCAGAACGGCGTGCTGGACATCCACTGCGCCAAGGATGGTGGAGTGTGGGCCACTATCCATGAACTGTATCAGGAGTCGATCTATCGTTTCGATGGAACCGCATGGGTCGATCGCTCTGTCGGTCTCGTGGCAACAGTGAGCATCTTCGATCTTGTCACGGACACCTTGGGCAATCCGATCCTCGCGACCGACACAGGGGTGCGCTGGTGGAACGGAACGTCTTGGACAACGTTCAATATGAACAACTCACCACTGCCATCGAACTACGTGGCGCGTGTTTTCGTGGATCACGCCGGGGCGCTTTGGGTACTCCCTCTAGCGGATGGGTTGCTGAAGTACGACGGGTCATGGACGGTCTACAATACGGGGAACACAGGCCTGAGCAGCAATGACGTGGACTGCATCGCGCAAGACAGCAACGGCGTCTATTGGATCGGGACCGGGGGCGGAGCTAGCGGTGGTGGTGGCCTTTCCCGATTCGATGGAGCCAACTGGACAACCTGGACCCCCACCAATTCCAACCTGCCATACAACCTGTTCGTTCATGATGTGGTTCTGGACTCACATGGCGTGCCGTGGCTGAGGGTTTACTACACGAACGACCCCGGCCAGGTGGCCATGTTCGATGGCACGGAGTTCACTTTCTACGACATGACCAACAGCTCCTTGCCACAGTATCTGCGTTGTCTGACGATGGGGCCGGACGACATTCCATACGTCGGCACCACGACAAATGGCATCCAGTATTTGGATCCGATCTCGCAGGCTTGGGAGCGGATCGATATCACGAACAGTGGCATCCCGTCGAACAGCATCGAGGACCTGGATCTGACATCGAACGGCGATCTGTGGGTGGCCACGAATTACGGCGCCGGTCGGCGATTCCGCGAACAGATCGAGGACCCCAACATAGGGATCCCCTCCACCACGATGTTACAAGTGACCCCGAACATCACAGGGGACGTGACGAATTTCGTCATTGGGCTTCCCACTGACGCGGCGGTCCACATAGACGTCGTTGATATGCATGGGCGCCTGGTTCTTTCACTCGGTGATCTTCAACTGAGTGCAGGAACGCATAGCCTGCCTGTGCAGTTAAGCACCGTGGCGTCCGGCATGTACACCTGCCACCTTACTGGCGCAACGACACAAGCAAGTCGGTTCTGCGTTCGACATTAGTGGACTGCTGGGTGCTTGGGCGCGCCCTGCGCATTTGATCAGAGTAGAAATGGACATCGCAGTATGCGACATCCAAATGGCGCTATTTCAAAGTTGCGATTTGTGAGCTTGAACGGTGGCAGCATTTCGCGTGAGGGATGGAAGGGGAAAGCCCGGAAGCCGGTAATACGGCTGAGGACTTGGACCGTACAGCCCGACGGCGCGCATTTGGCGCCGGCACGCCCAAACACACCCGCCCTTTACCTTCGCGGTCCCTTCCACCGTTAACGATGTTCGAGAACCTCAACGACAAGCTGGAGCGCGCCTTCAAGGTCCTCAAGGGCCAGGGCCAGATCACGGAGATCAACGTGGCGGAGACCACCAAGGAGATCCGCCGGGCGCTGCTGGATGCCGACGTGAACTACAAGACGGCCAAGGAGTTCACCGACCGGGTGAAGGCCAAGGCCTTGGGGCAGAACGTGCTCACGAGCATCAGCCCGGGGCAGTTGCTCACCAAGATCACGCACGACGAGCTGGCCGAGCTGATGGGGGGGCAGGCCGCCGGGATCAACATGAGCGGCAACCCGACGGTGGTGCTCATGAGCGGCTTGCAGGGTTCGGGTAAGACCACCTTCAGCGGCAAGCTGGCCAATTACATCCGCAGAAAGGGCAAGCGGCCGTTGCTGGTGGCCTGCGACGTGTACCGCCCGGCGGCCATCGACCAGCTGGAGACCCTCGGCAGGCAGCTGGATATCGCCGTGTACAGCGAGCGGGCCAACAACGACCCGGTGTCCATCGCGCGGAACGCCATCGCCTTCGCCAGGCAACATGGCTTCACGGCCGTGATCGTGGACACCGCCGGCCGGCTGGCGATCGATGAGGCCATGATGGACGAGATCGCCCGGGTGAAAAAGGCGATCGACCCGCAGGAGACGCTCTTCGTGGTGGACGCCATGACCGGCCAGGACGCGGTGAACACCGCCAAGGCGTTCAACGACCGGCTGAACATCGATGGCGTGGTGCTCACCAAGCTCGATGGCGATGCGCGGGGCGGGGCGGCCCTCTCGATCCGCAGCGTGGTGGACAAGCCGATCAAGTTCATCGGCACGGGCGAGAAGATGGAGGCCCTGGACGAGTTCCACCCGGACCGCATGGCCGGCCGCATCCTGGGCATGGGCGACGTGGTGAGCCTGGTGGAGCGCGCGCAGGAGCAGTTCGACGAGAAGCAGGCCCGCGAGCTGAACAAGAAGATCGCGAAGGACCAGTTCGGCTTCGACGACTTCCTGGAGCAGATCGGGCAGATCAAGAAGATGGGGAACATGAAGGACCTCATGGGCATGATCCCCGGCGTGGGCAAGGCGATCAAGAACATCGACATCCCGGACGATGCCTTCAAGGGCATCGAGGCCATCATTCAGAGCATGACGCCCGAGGAGCGCCGCAACCCGGCCATCATCAACGGTTCGCGCCGCAACCGCCTGGCGCGGGGCAGCGGCCGGGGCATCGAGGAGGTGAACAAGCTGATGAAGCAGTTCGACGAGATGCGCAAGATGATGAGGATGATGGGGGACAAGAACAAGATGCGCAACATGATGCGCCAGATGCAGCAGATGCAGGGGGCGCGCCGATGAGCGTCGTACGCCTGTGCACCGGCCACGGGACAGGGGCGCGGGTGCAGGTCCCCGGGGGCGGCACGCGGCGAACATGGAGCGGCGCGGACTGACGGGTGGTTCCCCGCCGGATCCGCCGATCCCGTACCATTGCGTCATGACGCAAGCAGCCCCCCAACTGCTGGACGGCAAGCGCTGCAGCGAGGCCCTTCGCGCCCGCATCGCCGCCTCGGCCAGCGACGTGCAGGCCCGCCGTGGCCGCCCGCCCCACCTGGCCGCCGTGCTCGTGGGCAACGACGGTGCCAGCCGCACCTACGTGGAAAGCAAGGTGAAGGCCTGCCAGGACGTGGGCTTCCGCAGCACCCTCATCCGGCTCCCGGACAGCATCACGGAAGCCGAGCTGTTGCAGCGGGTACAGGAACTGAACCAGGACCCCGGGCTCGACGGCTTCATCGTGCAATTGCCGCTCCCTGCGCACATCGATGCCGACCGGGTGACCCTGGCGATCGCCCCCGAAAAGGACGTGGACGGGTTCCATCCCGAGAACATCGGCCGCATGGTGCTCGGTCAGCCCGGCTTCCTGCCGGCCACGCCCAGCGGCATCGTGGAGCTGCTACGCCACTACGGCATCCCGACCTTGGGCCGGCACTGCGTGGTCATCGGGCGCAGCCACATCGTGGGCACGCCCATGGGCATCCTTATGAGCCGCAACACGGACCCCGGCAACTGCACCGTGACCATCGCCCACAGCCGCACCAAGGACCTGGCCTCCATCACCCGGCAGGCCGACATCCTGATCGTGGCCATCGGCAAACCGGAGTTCGTCACCGCCGACATGGTGAAACCCGGCGCCGTGGTGGTGGATGTGGGCATCCACCGCATCGACGATGCCGCGCGCAAGAGCGGCTTCCGCCTGGTGGGCGATGTGAAGTTCGAGGAGGTGGCGCCGAAGTGCTCCTGGATCGCGCCCGTGCCCGGCGGGGTGGGCCCCATGACCATCACCAGCCTGCTGCTGAACACGCTCAAGGCCTGCTGACCGGTCACGTGCCCGTTGCGGCTGTGGCAGGCGGGATGACCGGGCCGTGGGGCGCCCTGGCGTTCAGCCCTCGCGCAACGCCTGGCGCATTGCGGCCATCTTCAGGGCCGCCACGGCGCCGTCCACGCCCTTGTTGCCATGCCTGCCGCCGCTGCGGTCCCGCGCCTGTTGCATGTCGTCGTCCGTCAGGACGCAGAAGATCACCGGCACGCCCGTACGCAGGTTCACGTCCATGATGCCCTGGGTGGTGGCCTGGCACACGTACTCGAAGTGCGGCGTTTCGCCCCGCACGATGCTGCCGATGGCGATCACGGCGTCGGGGGCGAGGGCCTCGATGGCCAGTTGCGCGCCCAGCGCGAGCTCGAAGCTGCCCGGTACCCAGTGCTCGATCACGTCCTCCGGAGCGGCGCCGTTCACCAGCAGGGTCTGGCGGGCGCCCTGGCGCAGGGCCTCGGTGATCTCGCTGTTCCATTCGCTCACCACCAGCACGAAACGACGACCGGCGCCCGAGGGGACGCCGGCAGGGTCGTAATGGCTGAGGTGACGCTGTGCGGTGGCCATGTTCAGCCGGCCATCGCCTCGGCGCGGGCCGCGTACTTCCTGGCGGTGTTCACGTCCGGGCTGGTGGGGAAATCGTTCGCCACCCTGCGGAACGCCTTGGCGGCACGTTTCCAATCACCGGCCTGCTGGTAGAGGATGCCGGCCTTCATGAGGTACATCGGCGTGGTGAAATCGTTGGTGGTGATGGCGGCCGCCTTCTCGAACTGCTTCATGGCGTCCTGGTCACGGCCCAGCTCCACGTACGCATCGCCGATGCCGCCCACCGCCATGGCGCGCAGCACCGGGTCCTCCACGTCGGCGTCCTCGAAGTAGGACACGGCCGTCTCGTATTCACCCTTCTGCAGGTAGCAGCTGCCCAGGTAGAACCGGGCCAGGCTGCCGGAAGGGGTGCCGCCGTATTCATCGGCGATGTACTGGAAGCCGAAGTAGTTGCCGTCCCCGTTGATGGCCTTGTCCAAGGAATCGATCTCGAAGTAGTACTGCGCCTTCCAGATCAGGTCGTTGGCCTCCTTGGCACGGGGCTCGGCGTACAGCTTGCGATAGCCGAGCAGGCCGCCCACCACCACCAGCAGGCCGACCACGCCGTAGGTGACGGCCGCCTTGTTCTTCTCGAGGAACAGTTCCGCGCGGGAATAGGCCTGGCCCAGGTCGATGTCGGCCTGGCCCTGCTCCGGTTTCGTGGTCTTGGTGGACATGGTGGGGTCGGGAAAAAGCGGCGCGAAGATACGGTTCCGGGTCGAAGTGGGGCGTACCGGCCCGGAACAAGGCCTTCCGGGGCTGAAGTATCTTTGGTGGCTCCCATGAAGGTCCGATTCCGTCGCCTGAGCCTGTTCCAGTTCCGCAACCATGCCGAGGCGGACCTGGAGCTGGGCCCGGAGATCAACTGCTTCACCGGTCCCAACGGCACGGGCAAGACCAACCTGCTCGATGCGGTGCACTACCTGTCCCTGTGCAAGAGCTACTTCGATGCCACGGACCAGCATGCCGTCCGCCACGGGGAGGAGCAGTTCCTGCTGAAGGGTGAGCTGGAGGAGCCCGATGGCCCGGTGGAGCTGGCCTGCAGCGTGCGCAAGGAGCACCGCAAGGTCTTCCAGCGGGACCGCAAGGAGTACGAACGGCTCAGCGACCACATCGGGCGCTGGCCCGCCGTGATGATCACCCCCTACGACGGCCAGCTGATCCTGGAGGGCAGCGAGGTGCGCCGCCGCTTTGTGGATGGCCTGATCGCCCAGTTCGACCGGGGCTACCTGGATGCCCTGATGCGGTACAACCGGGCCCTCAAACACCGGAACGTGTTGCTGAAGCGCTTCGCCGAGCAGGGGGGGGGCTCCTTGGAGGCCTTGGAGCCGTGGGACGAGCAACTGGCCGCGCATGCCGCCACCGTGCATCGTGGCCGCCGCGCCTTCCTGGCCGAGCTCACCCCCCTGGTGTTGGAGCACTATCAGGGCATCAGCTCGGGACCCGAGTCGGTGGGGCTCGAATACCGGTCCGCGCTGGACCAGGAGCCCATGGATAGCCTGCTGCGCCGCCTGTGGGACCGCGACCGGAGCGCCCAGTACACCACCGAGGGGGTGCATCGGGACGACCTGCATTTCCTGCTCGACGGCCTGCCCCTGAAGCGCTTCGGATCGCAGGGTCAGCAGAAGACCTTCCTGATCGCCCTCAAACTGGCCCAGTTCGACCTCACGGCGGCGCGCACCGGCCGCAAGCCGGTGCTGATGCTGGACGACATCTTCGACAAGATCGACCCTTTGCGCATGCGCCACCTGCTCCGCCTGCTGGGCGGCGGGCGCTTCGGCCAGGTCCTGATCACCGACACCGACGCCGGGCGCCTGCACCAGGCGCTCGACGGGCTGCCGCACGATGTGCGGTTCTTCCACCTCGACCATGCGCAGACCATCCGGATGGAGGCCGTCGAACGAGCGGAAGCTCTCTGACGCCCTCGGCGACATGATCGATGCCTACGGGCTGCGCGAAAAGCTGGACGAGCTGGACATCGCCAGTTGGTGGGATGAGGTGGCCGGCGGCCCCATCGCCCGGCACACCGTATCGGTGACCCTGCGCCGGGGCCACCTGCATGTGCGGGTGGACAATGCGCCGCTGCGCCAGGAACTGGGCTACATGAAGGAGCGCCTGGCCGAGCTCCTCAACGAACGATGCGGCCGGACGGCGGTCCGCTCGGTCACCATCGGCTGAGCGGTGCTCAGTGCTGTTCGCGGCTGCTGAAGAAGAAGTGGCCCTCGATCAGCGCGTTGGCGTCGCTGTCGCTGCCATGCACCGCGTTGCGGGCTTTGCTCTCGGCGAACCGCTTGCGGATGGTGCCCTCCTCGGCCTGGGCCGGGTCGGTGGCGCCGATCAGCTTGCGGAAGGCCTCCACCGCGTTGTCCTTCTCCAGAATGGCGGCCAGGATGGGGCCGCTGGCCATGTACTCCACCAGCTCGCCGTAGAAAGGGCGTTCCTTGTGCACCTCGTAGAAGGTGCCCGCCTCGGTCGCCGAAAGACGCGTGTACTTGAGCGCCACGATGCGGAAGCCGTTGGCGATGATGGTGTCGATGATCTTGCCGGTGTGCCCGGCGGCCACGGCCTCGGGCTTGATCATCGTGAAGGTGCGGTTGCCTGCCATGGGGGGTGTTGAAAAAGCGGCGCAAAAATAGGAGGCCCGCACCGATGTCGCCCCCTGCGGAACATCCTTCCTTCGTGCGGCGTATCAAGTCCGTCGCTCCGGGCCCCTCCGGCGCCTCATCCCTTCGACCCATGGTCCAACGAACGATCCCCTTGAGCCTGCTGGCCCTGGCGCTTTGCGCCTGCGGCGGGGCCGGCGAAGAACGGAAACCCGATGCGGAGAAGCTGGTCATCGGCGACAGCACCGCCGCGGCCCCGGCCCCGGAAGCGCTCTACCAGATGCCCACGCCCAACGAGCTCTTCGCCATCGTGCGGGGCCTGGCGGGGGAGGGGCGCAAACGTGCGATGAACCCCACCACCAGCGCGGACCGGTACGCGACCCTCGGCGGCAGGGCCTTCAACTTCGGAGTGTATTGCACCGACCTCATCTACGCCAGCTACTTCCACCTCAACGTGGAGGTGGTGCGCTACTACCTCACCGTGAAGAAGCTGGGCGACCAGCTCGGGATGGGCACCGCCTTCAACGAGCAGGATTTCGTGCGCCTGGAACGCAACCTGAGCAAGGGCGACAGCCTGGAGATCATCAGCAATGAAGCCTACTACAAGGCCTATGAACGGCTGCAGCAGGAGGAGATGGGCCCCACCCTCGCCCTGGTGCTGGCCGGTGGCTGGGTGGAAAGCATGCACCTGGTGATGGACCATGTGGGGACCTTCGACCCCGCAGCACCCCTGGTGAAGCGCGTGGCCGAGCAGAAGTTCAGCCTCGAGCACCTGGTCGAGATGATGGGGGTCTATGGCAGTGACCCCAACGTGGCCCCGGTGCACGAGCGCATGGTGCGCCTGCGCGACCTCTACGACCGCGTCCAGGTGCAGCGCAGCGCCCATGCCGGCAAGTCCGCCTCCGGGCGCATGGTGCTCGGGGACGACCTCCATGTGCAGCTCACGGCCGCCCAGTACGACGAGATCCGGGCCGCCGTGGAGGCTCTGCGCACCGAGCTCGTGAGCCCCGAGGGCCAGGTGCCCGCCAAACCCAACGCTTGATGGTCCTACCGCACATGAAGAACATCCTGGCCTTCACGGCCCTCCTATCCGCCATCGCCGCCGGTGCCCAGTACAACTGCGGCGATTACCACAAGTTCAACTGCGAGCGGTCCACCGACGTGCGCTTCTCGCTCAACGGCCAGAGCAAGAGCGCCAGCGTGCAGGTGGGACGGCCCACCGAGCTCAACATCATCGTGTACGGCGGTCAGGACTACCGCATCTCCTTCTGCTACGACGAGAAGATCATCGGCGACCACGTGGTGGCCCGCCTGGTGGAGAAGGTCCGCGTGCCGCGCGAGCAGGACGTGGAAGTGGTGGAGACCGAGGAGGTGCGCGACGCCAACGGACAGCCCACGGGCGAGCACAAGGAGGTGCGGCGCATGGTGCGCAAGACCGTGTTCGAGGATGACCGCAAGGTGCTCTGGGACAACACCGAGCACGAGCTGGCCCAGGCGGTGGAGTTCTCCGCCGCGACCACCAAGCGGCTCGTGGTGGAGGTGATGGCCCCCGGGGCCACCGAGCAGAAGGGCCGTGCCAAGGGGTTGGACATCGGTTGCGTGGGCATCCTCATCGAGCACATGCCCACGCCGAACGTCGGCTTCTGAGGCACCGGGCCAGGGCTACCTTTGGCCCCGATGTCCTCCGCCCTTACCGAACATCCCGACCTGCCCCGGCTTCGGGCGCTGCTGGCCGATGCGCATCGTTGCGCGATCGTCACGCACTACAACCCCGACGGCGACGCCATGGGTTCCTCCCTGGGGCTGTCCCGTGTGCTGCGACGCATGGGCCATGCCGTGCAGGTGGTGCTGCCGAACGCGCCACCCCCGTTCCTGCGCTGGCTGCCCGGTGCGGAGGAATGCCTCGCGGCGGACACCGCTGCGGAAGCCTGCCAGCGGGCCCTGGCGGAGGCCGACTTGGTGCTCTGCCTCGATTTCAACCGGCCCGACCGTGCGGGCGTCTTGGAGAAGCCGCTCCGCGAAGCCCGTCAGCGGGTGCTGATCGACCATCACCAACGCCCTGACATGGACACCGTCGCGGCGTTCAGCGACACCTCGGCGTGCGCCACCAGCCAGATGGTGGTGGACCTGCTGGAAGCCCTGGGCCAGGCGCATCACATCGATGAAGGCACGGCCACCTGCCTGTACACCGGCATCATGACCGACAGCGGGTCTTTCCGCTTCTCCAGCACCACGCCGCACACCATGCGCGTGGCCGCGCTGCTCATGGAGCGTGGTGCCGTGCCCGACCGGATCCACGCCGCGGTGATGGACGACCACAGCGAGCAGCGCATGCGCCTGATGGGCTACATGCTCGCCGAGCGGATGACCGTGCTGCACGACCTGGGCTGTGTGGTGCTGGTGCTGCGCAGGGAGGACCTCCAGCGTTTCGGCTTCAAGCCCGGGGATACCGAGGGATTCGTGAACCTGGGCCTCAGCATGCGGGGCATCCGGCTCTCGGCCTTCTTCCTGGAACGGCCGGACCGCATCAAGATCAGCCTGCGTTCCAAAGGCGCGCTGCCCGTGGACCGGTTGCTGGCGGATCACTTCGAGGGCGGGGGCCATGTGAATGCGGCGGGGGGCCAGTGCTCCGGGCCCATCGACGCCTGTGTGCAGCGCTTCATGGACCTGCTTCCCGCACACCTGCGCGCCCATCCCGCATGACCAGGCAACTGTTGTCCGGCCTGCTGTTGCTTGTTGCCTGCCGTGGGGAGGATGGGCCACCCGCCCGCACGGGGTCGGGCACCACGACGCACGCCCCGGCCCATGTGCAGGAGAACCGGGACGCCAACCGCATCGAAGCACGGGACCTGGCGAACTATGCGTCACGGCACCGGCTGGCCACACACATCTCCGGCACCGGTGTGCATCACCTGCTGCTGCGCGACCTTCCGGGTGATACGGCGCGGCCGGGCCAGTGGGCGGCGGTGAACTACCGCATGGAATTGCTCAACGGCACGGTCTGCAGCGCCTCGGAACCCGGTCACCCCGGGTCGTTCCAGGTGGAGATGGACCACGTGGAAAGCGGCCTGCACGAAGCCATCCAGCACATGTCCCCCGGCGATAGCGCTGTGATCCTGATCCCCAGCTACCGTGCGCATGGCCTGGTGGGCGACATGGACAAGGTACCCATGCGCAGTTCCATCGTGTACCACATCGGGCTGGTCTCCCTGTCGGAGCCGCGCGGGCGATGAAGACCCCGGTCCTCGCTGCAACCTTGCTGCTGCTGCTGGTCGCTTGCGACCGTGGGCCACACCCCGGTTTCAAGGAGGTGGCGCCGGGGGTGTACTTCCGCCTGCTGGGCCTGGGCGGGCAGGACAGTGCGCTGGCCGCGGACGATTCCGTGCTGCTGCGGCTGAGGGCCTCGGCGGTGGGTGCGGCGCCCGGGTCCCTGTTCAGCACCGAACGCTGGTATGTGCTGCGCGATGTGCGGCAGGGTGCATGGAGCGAAGTGTGGCGCCGCCTGCACGAAGGCGACAGCGCGAGCACCATCCTGCGTGCCGAGGGGCTTCCGTGGCGCGTCCTGATGCCGGAGCGGTCGATCGCCCCGGCGGACACCCTGCAGGTGCAGGTTGAACTGGCTGTGTTGCAGGCCCTGTCCCCGGATCAGCAGCGACGGCGCGCCGAGGAACGGCGGGCGGCGGATCCCCAAGGGGCCGAACGCCGCGAACTCCACAGCTTCCTGGCCGCCTCCAGGGAACAATGGACGCGCTGGGGCACCAGCGACCTGCACTACCGGCTCGGACCCCGGACGGACGACACCCTTCCGGTACAGGCCGGCGACCGCGTCACCATCCGGTACGCAGGCACACGCTTGGAAGGCGGCGAACCGTTCGACGACAGCGACCGCCAGGGACAGCCGTTCAGTTTCCGCTTCGGCGATCCGGACCAGGTGTTGAAGGGGGTCGAGGTGGCCGTGAGCCTGCTCCGGCCGGGCCAGCAGGGCCACTTCCTGCTCCCTTCGGTCTTCGCTTTCGGGGGAAGAGGGGCGCCGCCTTTGGTGCGTCCGCACGAGCCGGTTCTCTACACCGTGCAGTTGCTCGCGGTGGAACGTGGGGCACGCCCGGGAACCTGAACCACCTGCATCCGTAAGAGCGCCGACAACGCACCGGATGCCGCCGCGCGCTCGTTGGGCTTCGGCGAACGGCGCGCAAAGCGGTCCCTTCGCCCCATGGCCCGTTCCTTCGGGATGCTCCCCGCCCTGTTGCTGCTCGCCGCCCTCCCGGCGCGTGCCCAGGAACAGTTCGGTCTGGTGCATGGCAACTGGTCCGGGCCCGACGCGCTCGCCCTCGACCCCACACGCAGCGCCGGGCAGTGGCCCTACGCCTCGGTGCGCCTCCTGGGTGCGGGTCTGTTCGCCTGGAACGACCTGGTGGCCTTGAACGGAGCGGACCACAGCCTGCTGCGCGAGGTGCGCAACGGCATCCGGGGGAACGCACCCGCCGAAGTGGTCCTGCGCGAATCCATGAACGACGACCGCAAGCAGGGGGCCGTGGTGGCCGCGCTGGAGGGTCCGGCCTTCAGCCTTGCCTCCGGTCGTAACGGCTTCGGCGTCGGTGTGCGCACACGCGCCATGGCGAGCGTCACCGGCATCGCACCCCACCTGGGGCGCTTCATCGTGCATGGGCTCGATCACCGGCCGCAGCATGGCCTTCGCTACCGCGATACGCATGTGCGCGCCCTTGCCGCCACCTGGACCGAGCTGTCGTTGAACTATGCGCGCATTCTGCGGGCCACGGGATTCGGCCTCTGGCGGGCCGGTGCCACGGTGCGCTATCTGGTGCCCCATGCGGGAGCCGCGCTTCGGTTGGACGTGCTCGACTTCACCGTGGTGGACACCATGCGGGCCGAAGTGCATGAGGTGAGCGGCTCCTATGGGGCGGCGATGCCCGCGGGTGTCGCCGGGTCGGGGTGGGGTGCCGACCTGGGCATCAGCTACGAGCGCAGCATGGAGGAGGTGGACCGCTACCTGCCGCACCGGGCCTCCAACGGGTGCACCCCCATGCCGTACCGCTACCGGCTCGCGGCATCGCTGATCGACCTGGGCGGCATGCGTTTCGATGGGGCCGTGGCCGGCTCGGTGCGGTCCGGCACGCTCACCATCCCCGACCACGGCGCGGTGCAGGTGCAGGGGATCGAAGGTGTGGACAGCCTTTTTGCGGCCTCAGGCGATCGCACACCCTCCACACGGATGCGCATCGGGGCGCCCACCGCCGTGGCGTTGCTGTACGACCAGCGCCTGGTGGACCGCACGTACATCGCGCTGGCCTGGGTGCAGCAGCTGAGCGCGCGCTCGGGCGACCGGCTTCGACGCCCCAACACGCTGGCCATCACGCCGCGCTTCGAGTCCCGCTGGTTCGAGGCCGCGCTGCCGGTGGTGTTCCACGAGTACGTGTGGCAGAGACCGTCGGTCGGCCTGATGCTGCGGTTGGGCGACCTCGTCATCGGCTCGGACCATGTGCTGCCCTTCCTCTTCCGCCCGGACGTGGATGCCGTGGACCTGTACCTGCGCCTGCGCATCACCGTGGGGCGCAGCCCCTATTGCAAGGGACGCCGACGCACAGGCCGCCGGCACGCCACCGGGAGCGGCGAGGCGCTGCCCTGCCTGATGCCCTGATCAACGACCCAGGACGAACACGGTGCGCCTGTCCTTGAGCACGGGCACCCTGGAACGCCACTCGGCCACGGTGTGCGTGCGCAGGAACGCATCGGGTTGCATCAGTTCCGCAGCGATGCACAAACGCAGGCCGGGGTCCACCGTTCGCAACAGTTCGGCCAGCAGCGCGTCGTTCCGGTACGGGGTCTCGATGAACAGCTGCGATGCTCCGGTGCGCTGCGCATCCTGTGCGAGCGTACGCAGGGCCCTGCGGCGGTCCTCGGCGCCGCGCGGCAGGTAGCCGTGGAAGGTGAAGTGCTGCCCGTTCAGGCCGGATCCGGCGAGTGCCAGCAGGAGGGAGGAGGGACCGGGATGGGGTTGCACGACGATGCCCGTGCGGTGCGCAAGGGCCACCAGGCGCGCACCCGGGTCGGCGACACAGGGCATGCCCGATTCGCTGAGCACGGCGGACTCCCCGGCCTTGCGTGCCAGTTCGGCATGGCCCCGCACGGTGGCCTCGTCGCTGTCCTGGTCCAACACGTGCAGCACGATGCCCTCGAGGTCGAGCCCCGGGACCATGCGTCGCAGCGCGCGGCGGGCGCTGCGTTCATGCTCCACGAAGAAGGTGCGCACACGCTGCACCACCTCGAGCGTCACCGGGGCCAGCTGCTCGGTGCCGCCGGCCTCGCCGAGCCAGACGGGGATCAGATGGAGCGTGGCTTCAGCGGCCATGGCGGATGTGGGCGAGCAGGCCGGTGACCGCCTGGTCGAGCATGCGGTACACGGCGTCGAAGCCGGCATCGCCACCGTAGTACGGATCGGGCACTTCGCGCAGGGCGTGCCGCGGTGCGAAGTCCATGATGAGCATGGCGTTGTCGCGCCTCGCGGCGTCCGGGGCCAGTTGTTGCAGGTCGTGCAGGTTGTCGGCGTCCATGGCCAGCAACAGGTCGAACCGGTCGAAGTCCGCCGGGAGGACCTGCCTGGCGCGCAGGTCGGCGATGTCGATGCCCTGCCGGCGCATGGCGGCTTGCGCGCGCGGATCGGGGGCTTCGCCGGTGTGGTGGCGGCTGGTGCCGGCCGAGTCGGTGACGATGGCCAGGCCTTCGGTGCGTGCACGATGGCGCAGCACCCCTTCGGCCATCGGGCTGCGGCAGATGTTGCCCAGGCACACGGTGAGGATCCTCATGGAACGGCGCGCCCGTTGCGGCGCATGGCGAAGGTGCGCAAGAAAAAAGCCCCCGCGTGGGCGGGGGCTTCTCGGGTATCAACGGTCCTTAGTGGATGCTGAGCTTCTTCTCCAGGTCCTCCAGGTAGCCGCGGAACTGCTTGTCCGTTTCCTGCAGGTTGTTCACCGTGCGGCAGGCGTGCAGCACGGTCGCGTGGTCCTTGCCCCCGCAGTGCGCGCCGATGTTGGCCAGTGAGCTCTTGGTCATCTTCTTGGCGAAGTACATGGCGATCTGCCGTGCCTGCACCACTTCGCGTTTGCGGGTCTTGCTCTTGAGCAGTTCGATGGGCAGGTCGAAGTAATCGCAGACCACCTTCTGGATGTAATCGATCGACACCTCGCGGGCCGTGTTCTTCACGAACTTGTCGATCATCTGCTTGGCCAGGTCCAGGGTCACCGCCTTCTTGTTCAGCGAGCTTTGGGCGATGAGGCTGATCATGGCCCCTTCCAGTTCGCGGATGTTGGTGGTGATGCTGTAGGCCAGGTATTCCACCACCTCCTTGGGCAGGTCGATGCCCTCGGCGTACATCTTCTTTTGAAGGATGGCGATGCGGGTCTCCAGGCCCGGGGTCTGCAGGTCGGCGCTGAGGCCCCACTTGAAGCGCGACAGCAGCCGTTGCTCCATGCCCTGCATTTCCACCGGTGCCTTGTCGCTGGTGATCACCAGCTGCTTGCCCGATTGGTGCAGGTGGTTGAAGATGTGGAAGAAGACGTCCTGGGTCTTCTCCTTGCCGGCCAGGAACTGCACGTCGTCGATGATCAGCACGTCCATCATCTGATAGAACTGGCTGAAATCGTTCACGGTGTTGTTCTTCACGGCCTCGATGAACTGCTGCGTGAACTTCTCGGCCGGCACGTACAGGACGGTCCGGTCCGGATGGTGCCGCTTGATCTCGATGCCGATGGCGTGTGCCAGGTGCGTTTTGCCGAGGCCGACCCCGCCATAGACGAGCAACGGATTGAAGGCGGTGCCGCCGGGCTTCTGCGCCACGGCGAAGCCGGCACTGCGGGCCAATCGGTTGCAGTCCCCCTCGATGAAGTTCTCGAAGGAGTAGTTGGGGTTCAGGTGGCTCTCGACCTTGATCTTGCGCAGGCCGGGGATGATGAACGGGTTCTTGATCGGGCTGTTCGCCAGGTCCACCGGAAGGCTCACCGGCGGGTTCTTCACCTCGCGGGCGTTGCTCGTGGGCACCTTGACGGTGTACGGGTTCGCGTTGGCGTAGCTGTTCTCCATGATGATGGAGTACTCCAGCCGGCCTTCGGCGCCGAGCTCCTTGCGGATGATCTTCTTGAGCAACCCGATGTAATGTTCCTCCAGCCATTCGTAGAAGAACTGCGAGGGCACTTGGATGGTGAGGGCATGGTCCTGCAGCTTCAGCGCCCGGATCGGTTCGAACCAGGTCTTGAAGCTCTGCGGGCTCACGTTGTCCTTGATCACCTCCAGGCACCGTTCCCAGGTCTTCTCGTGGTCTTTCTTCATGGGCGGTCTTCTGGGTTGAGGGTGCGTGTGGTCCGGTGTGCCGGTCCGCTGCAACCGTTGGTGCTGAAGGGTTCCAGCGAAGCGGCCGACAAAGATGGACCTAAACCGGTGAAAAAAAAATTCGCCGCGCACTTGTCCGGAAGGAAAAAAATCACCTCACTCCCGCAGCGTGTTCCGGGCACCCCCGCCGTTCGTCCCGCGGCGGCGCCAGGCACGGCCCGGCAGGGCTTTGCAGACCCCACCCCCGGACCCTGTGCGCCAGGGCCTGACCAAGGGCGTGCTGAATGCGCGGTCATGCTTCGGTGTTATCGCCGAAAGGTACGTCCGCACCACGTGCCGTCGCAAGCGCTTTACCTTGACCGCATGTTCGAGCACCGCTGCCAGCTGCGGGTCCGCTACGGCGAGACCGACCGCATGGGATACCTGTACTACGGCAACTATGCCGAGCATTTCGAGGTGGGCCGCGTGGAGGCGTTGCGCGCCCTGGGCTTCCCCTACCGGCGGATCGAGGACGAAGGCGTGCTGCTGCCCGTGCGCGAGCTGCACGTGCGCTATCACGCACCGGCACATTACGACGATCTGCTGACGGTGATCACCCGGGTGCCCGCAATGCCCGAAGTGCGGATCGTGTTCCACTACGAGGTGCGCGACGAACGCGATGTCCTGCTCACGGAGGCCTCCACCACGCTGGTGTTCGTGGACAGGCGCACGGGTCGTCCCCGTCGCGCACCCCACGACCTGCTGGCCGCCATGGCCCCTCACTTCTCCGTGTCCTGACCCGGGAAAACGGCGCCGCGTGCCGCCCAATGGGCATGGAAGATCATGGTGGAGGAAGCAGGCAGTTCCACTTCCAGGCGGCAGCGTTCCCCGTACGCGGTGCGGGCGATGATGCCGCCGGCGTCCATCACTGCGGCGCGCAGCGGCCCTGCCAGCGCGTGGTCGCACTCGACCACCATGGCCGTGCGGATCACGTGCTCCGTCACGGGTGCGGCCTGCAGGGCCAGTTGTGCGGCCTCCCCGTACGCACGGATGAGCCCGCCCTTGCCCAGCAAGGTTCCGCCGAAATAGCGCACCACCACCACCGCTGCGTGGGTGAGGCCTGCGGCCTCGATGCGCCGCAGGATCGGACGGCCGGCGGTGCCCTGCGGTTCCCCGGCATCGTTCGCGCGTTTGCGCCCGCCATCGGGGCCCAGCACCCACGCGTAGCAGAGGTGGCGCGCGTCGTGGTGGAGCCGGGCCAGCCGCGACAGCTCCGCCTGGAAGGCGGCTTCGTCGGTGATGGGGAAGGCATGGCCGAGGAAGCGGCTCGCCCGTTCGCGGAGCGCGGCTTCGCCCGGGCCCGCCAGCGTGCGGTAGCGGTCCGTGCTCATGCCAGGAGGATCAGGAGCATCGCGCCCACCGCCGTGGCGATCCCCGCCAGCTGCGGGCGCTGCGGCCGCTCGCCGAAGAGCAGCATGCCGCCCAGGGTGCCCAGCAGGATCACACCGATGTTCATCAACGGGAACACGCTGCTGCTGGGCATGCCGCTGCGAGCGAGCGCCTTCACCACGAAGAAGAGACAGGCGTAGTTCACGCCACCGAGCACCAGGCCACCGGCCCAGGTGCGCGCGTCGCGGAAGGCGCCTTGCTCGCCACGCAGCACCACCGCCACGATCCCCAGCACCCCGGCGATGCCGAAGACCACGGTGGGCAGCACCGCCTCCGTGGATGGGGTGGTGCGCGTGCGCTGTGTCCACGCCAGACCGATGTCCACCGCCGCATTGCCCAGGAAGAGCAGCAGCGGCAGCGCCCAGGCCCGCTGCGTCGACCGCCCATCGCGCTGCCAGGCACTGAGCACGATGCCGATGATGGCCAGGGCGATCCCCACCAGGCCCAGCGGCCGCTGCGCCTCGCCCAGGAACAACATGCCGAAGGCCACCGTGAGCACCAGGCTCATCTTGCTGGCCACGGTGGTGGCCGCCAGACCGGCGCGTTGTGCCGAGGAGCCCATCAGGTGGAAGACCCCGATGAACAGCGCGCCCAGCACCAGCGCGGGCGCCCACAACGGGCCGAGATCGCCGGCGGTCCATGGACGCGAGACGGCAAGACCGCACGCCAGGGCGGTGAAGTAGTTGATCGTGATCGCCGGGAGCAGTGCGATCCTCCGCCGGTCGAACGCTTTGAACAGCAGGAACAACAGGGCCATCAGGACGGCCGCAACGGTCACCAGCACCATGTGTCCTCCGGTGTTGTGCCGTTCACGTGCAGGTCGATGCGGTCCGCGGCGCTCGCGAACGAACGCACCGGCGGCACCGGTGGCAGCGGCGCCCTGGTGCCTGCGCCGAACGCGTGGGCACCGGTGATCACCCGGGCCTCGTCCCAGCGGCCGCGGTGCAGGAAATGACCGAGCAGTTCGGCGCCACCCTCCACCAGAAGCGACCGCACACCCTTCTCATGCAGCGTGCCGAGGACCATCTCCAAGGGGTCCCCGTCGGGCGGCACAAGGACCTGCTCGACCGTCACATCGCGGCGAAGTTCCCCCGTGAACAACAAGGTCGGGGCGGAACCATCGAAGACCTTCGAGGCGGCCGGTGCCACGCCCGTGCGGTCGAGCACCACGCGCCACGGCTGCCGACCGGACACGTGGCGCACCGTCAGGGCGGGATCGTCGTTCACCACCGTCCGGCTGCCCACCAGCACGGCCTGCTCCTCGCTTCGCCAGCGATGCACGAGCACATCGGTCGCCGGTGCGCTGATGCGTTGCACACCGCGTTCATGGCGTGGATGGCGGTCCAGGAACCCATCCGCCGAGCGCGCCCATTTCAGCACGATGTAGGGCCGCTCCTGCGAAACGCTCGTCAGGAACCGTCGGTTGGTCCACCGGGCCTCCGCTTCGCGAACACCCAGCACCACCTCGATGCCGGCCTGCCGCATGCGGTCGATGCCCCGGCCGGCCACCCGGGCGAAGGGATCGGCGTGGGCGACCACCGCACGGCGGACGCCACGGGCGATCAGCAGGTCGGCGCAGGGCGGGGTGCGTCCATGGTGCGCACAGGGTTCCAGGTTGACCACCAGCACCGCATCCTCCGGCACACGGTCCCCGCCGAAGGCCCGCAGGCACTCCACTTCGGCATGCGGCAGGCCGGCCGCCCGATGCCACCCTTCGGCGAGCACCCGTTCGCCACGCGCCAGCACGGCGCCCACCAGCGGGTTCGGGGCCGCCGTGGAAGCCGCCCTGCGGGCCAGCTCCAGGCACCGCCCCATGAGCGTTTCAGGGTCCATTGGGCCTTGGTCGTCCGGGCGGGCACATCGCTGCGCGGCACCGGCCCGCGAAGATGACGCATGGCGCCGATCTTTGCACCGTGCGCATCCCTGCGAACACGGTGGAAGCCGTCCTGGACCTGTACCAGCACGACCTGGGCACAAGCCATGGGCCGGCCGAGGCGCGTGCCATCGCGGAGGCCGTGTTCCATCACCAGTTGGCATGGGACCGCACCCGCCTTGTCGCCGAGCGCCAGGCGCGCCTGAGCGAGAGCGAGCTGCTGCGCGTGTACCTGCCCTTGAAGCGCATCCGATGCGGGGAGCCGCTCCAGTACGTGCTGGGCAGTGTGCGCTTCCACGGGTTGGAGCTCGAGGTGACACCGGCCGTGCTGATCCCCAGGCCCGAGACCGAGGAGCTCGTGGACCTGATCGTGCGTTCGGGACCGCGGCCCGCGCGCATCGTGGATGTGGGCACCGGAAGCGGATGCATCGCGCTGGCCCTCGCCCGGCACTTTCCCGGCGCCGAGGTGCACGGCCTTGATGTGAGCGTGGCGGCGCTGGCCGTGGCGCGGCGCAACGGGGAGCGCAACGGCCTCCGTGTGCACTGGGCCATGGCGGACGTGCTGGACGAGCGCTGCATGCTGCCGGCAAAGGCGGACCTGGTGGTGAGCAACCCGCCCTACGTGCCGCGTGCGGAGGCCTGCACCCTCGAGGCGCACGTGCGCGACCACGAGCCTGCGCTCGCCCTCTTCGTCGAGGATGAGGACCCGCTGCGCTTTCACCGTGCCATCGCCCTGCACGCGAAACAGGCCTTGGTGCCGGGAGGGCACCTGTGGTTCGAGGGCCACCACCGCACCATCGCCGCCCTGCCCGCCCTGCTCGGCGCCATGGGGTACAAGGATGCGCACCTTCTCCACGACCTCAGCGGCGCGCCGCGTTTCGTACATGCCGTACGCTGAACCCACCGTGCCGCCCATGGACCATCAACAGGAAGCAGAGCGCATCCGGCAGCTGCGCCAGGAGCTGGAGATGCACAACCACCGGTACTATGTGCTGGCCGAGCCCGTGATCAGCGACCGGGAATTCGACGGCCTCCTCCAGGAGCTCGAACGGCTGGAAGCCGCCCATCCCGAACTGGACGACCCCAACAGCCCCACCCGGCGGGTGGGCGGCGACATCACGCGGAACTTCCCCGTGGTGCCGCATCGCTTTCCCATGCTCTCCCTGGGCAATTCGTACAGCCGCGAGGAGGTGGCCGGTTTCGTGGCGCGGGTGGAGCGAAGCGTGGGGCGCACGCGCTTCACCATGGAGCTCAAATACGACGGGGTGGCCATCAGCCTCACGTACAAGGACGGTGCGCTGGTGCGCGGGGTCACGCGGGGCGATGGTGAGAAGGGCGAGGACATCACCAACAACATCCGCACGGTGCGGGCCATCCCCCTGAAACTGCAGGGCACCGACTGGCCGACCGAGTTCGAGGCGCGCGGGGAGGTGATCCTCACCCACGCCCAGTTCGCCCGGTTGAACGAGGAACGTGCGCGGAACGGGGAGGAACCGTACGCCAATCCGCGCAACACGGCGGCCGGCACCCTCAAGAACCAGGACCCCAAGCTGGTGGCCGCTCGCGGGCTGGACAACTTCATCTACACGCTGCAGGGGGAGCACCTGCCCACGCGCAGCCATTACGCCAACATGATGAAGGCGCGGGCATGGGGGTTCAAGGTCCCGTTGCCGGAGCTCCGCTACATCGGGCAGGCCGACGACCTGGACGGCATCATGGCCTTCATCGATCATTGGGACAAGGCCCGGCACCACATCGGGATGGCCATCGACGGCATCGTGGTGAAGGTGGACGACCTGGATGTGCAGGAGGAGCTCGGGCTCACGGCCAAGAGCCCGCGCTGGGCTATCGCGTTCAAGTTCCAGGCCGAACAGGCCGTCACGCGGCTCAAGGCCGTCACCTTCCAGGTGGGGCGTACCGGGGCGGTGACGCCCGTGGCCGAGCTGGAGCCCGTGCTGCTGGCCGGCACCACCGTCAAGCGGGCCTCGCTCTTCAACGCCGACCAGTTGCAGCGGCTCGACCTGCATGCGGGCGACATGGTGCGTGTGGAGAAGGCCGGGGAGATCATCCCCCAGGTGGTCGGCGTGGAGGCCGGACAGCGGGTGCCGGGTGCCGTCGTGATCGCCTTCCCGCCCGACTGCCCGGAGTGCGGCACCCCGCTGGTGCGGCTCGACGGGGAGGCGCAGCACTATTGCCCCAACGAGCACCGCTGCCCGCCGCAGATCACCCGCCGCATCGAGCATTTCGTGTCGCGCAGGGCCATGGATATCGAGGGGTTGGGGGGCGAGACGGTGGAGGAGCTGTTCCGGGCGGGGCTCATCCGCACCGTGGCCGACCTCTACGACCTCACCGCTGCACAGTTGCTGGCGCTCGGCAAGGGGTGGGGGGAGAAGAGCGCCGCGCAGGTCATCGCCGGGATCGAAGCCAGCAAGGCCGTGCCGTTCGAACAGGTGCTCCACGCCCTGGGCATCCGCCACGTGGGCGAGACCGTGGCGCGGAAGGTGGCGCGTGGTGCCGGCTCCATCGACCGGCTGATGGCCATGTCGCTGGAGGAGCTCACGGCCCTGGATGAAGTGGGGGAGGTGATCGCCGGGAGCATCAAGGGCTTCTTCGCGGCCGAGGGCAACCGTGCGGTGATCGAGCGCCTGCGCAACGCCGGGGTGCAGCTCGCGGTCACCGCCGGCAGTGGGCCGGCGGGCGATGCGCTGGCCGGAAGGACCTTCGTGGTGTCGGGGGTCTTCCGCACTTTCAGCCGCGACGGCATCAAGGAGGCCATCGAACGCCAGGGGGGCCGGGTGAGCGGTTCCATCAGCAGGAAGACGAACTTTGTGGTCGCCGGTGCCGACATGGGCCCCGCCAAACGGGCCAAGGCCGAAGAACTGGGCGTGCCGGTGATCGATGAAGAGGAACTTCGCCGCATGATCGGGGAATGAAGCTGTTCGACCGCATCAAGGAATGGCTGGGCAGGCGCCGGCTCATCCAGGGATCGGCCCAGGAACGCAGGCCTGTGGCGCGCAACCTGGCCGATGCCGCCAAGGTGGGCATCCTGTACCACGCCCGCGATGAACAGGCCCACCAGCAGGTGCGCAACTACGTCAAGAAGATCAAGGAGGAACTGGGCATCCACCGCATCAGCGCCCTGGGCTTTGTGGACGCCAAGGAACTGCCCTACCACATGGCCGCCAAGCTCCACTTCGATGCATTCTGCCAGAAGGACCTCAACTGGTACCGCATCCCCTCGGGCAACACGGTCAACAACTTCATCGCCGAGGAGTTCGAGGTGCTCATCGACCTCACCCTGGAGGACATGCTGCCCCTGCAGTACGTGGTGGCCAGGAGCCGTGCCCGCTTCAAGGTGGGGCGGTTCAGCGAGGCCAACAAGCACTTCCTGGACATGATGATCGACATGGCGGGCGCCAACAGCCTGGGGCAGTTCATCGCCCAGGTGGACCGCTATCTGCTGATGATCAACCGCACACACCTGCCCTCACTCAATTAGCGGCATGGCCGCATCTGCATGGACGACCGTTTTCGTGGCCTCGGGGTGGCCCTGGTGACCCCCTTCCTGCCCAAGGGCAACATCGATCACGCCGGCCTGGAGCGGCTCATCGACCACCAGATCGCGGGCGGCGTGGACTATGTGGTGAGCATGGGCACCACCGGTGAGAGCGTCACCCTCACCAAGGCCGAGAAGAAGGAGCTGCTCGCGCAGACCATCGGCTTCGTGCGCAACCGGGTGCCCGTGGTGCTGGGCGTGGGGGGCAACAGCACGGCCGAGGTCGTCGAGAACCTCAACGCCTTCGACATGGACGGCGTGGATGCCATCCTGAGCGTGAGCCCGTACTACAACAAGCCCACGCAGGAGGGCATCTACCAGCACTACAAGGCCATCGCCCAGGTGGCGTTGCGGCCCATCATCCTGTACAACGTGCCCGGCCGCACGGCGAGCAACATGACGGCCGAGACCACCTTGCGCCTGGCGAAGGACTTCCGGAACATCATCGCCATCAAGGAGGCCAGTGCCGACCTGGACCAGATGGGCCGCATCCTGAAGCACAAGCCGAAGGATTTCATGCTCATCAGCGGCGACGACGCGCTGACCCTGCCCATCATCGCCATGGGCGGCGTGGGCGTGATCAGCGTGGTGGGCAATGCGCTGCCGGCCGAGTTCGGCACGCTGGTGAAGGCGGCCCTGAAGGGGGACCTGGACACGGCCCGCCGCGAGCACCTGCGTCTGCTCGAGCTGATCGGGCTGCTCTTCGCCGAGGGCAATCCCGGCGGCATCAAGCATGTGCTGAAGGTGCTGGGCCTTTGCGGCGACACCCTGCGCCTGCCTCTGGTGAACGTCAGCGAGGCCACCGCCGGGAAGCTCTACCAGGCCCTGGCGGATGCGGATGTGGTGAGGTTGTGAGGAGGATCGTGCTGCGATCGGCACCACGTCCTGCGTGATCGCGGCCACCGACGGGCCGTTATGCGGGCCCTCGGCACCCCCGCAGGACCGGGCCCATGCCGATCCGGAAAGGCCCGGACACGCGCCATCGGCGGAACGGACGGCCCGCTCGCACGGCATTGCCGGCGCATGCCGACCTTCGTGCCGCATGGACTTCCTGGCCCTCGACTTCGAGACGGCCACGCCGCAACCCGACAGCCCCTGCGAACTGGGCATCGCCGTGGTGCGGGGCGGGGTGGTGCGCGAGGTACGCAACTGGCTCATCAAACCGCGCCAATGGCCGTACTTCAGCCCGTGGAACGTGGCCGTGCACGGCATCACGCCCGAGGCGGTGGCCGGTGCGCCCCGGTGGGAGGAGATCTGGGAGGAGGTCGTGACCCTGTTGGAAGGTGGCACGGTGGTGGCCCACAACGCCGCGTTCGACATGGCGGTGCTCCGCAGCACGCTCGCCAGTCATGGCCTGCCGCACCCCAGCTTCCGGTATTTCTGCAGCGTGAGCATGGCGCGCCGGATGTGGCCGGGACGGACCTCGTACGGTCTGGGGCCCATGTGCGCCTTCCACGGCATACCCCTGAAGCATCACCGTGCGGGCAACGATGCCGAGGCCACGGCGGAGCTTGTGCTCCGGGCCGGCGATCAGGCCGCCACCGACGACATCGGCTTGCTCCTGCAGGACGCCAGGGTCAAGTTGGGGGCGTTCTATCCCGGCGGGCACCGCACCCCGGGCGGGAAGGTCACCCCGGCATGAGGGCCCCATCGATCAGGCCGACCAGCCCTTCGGGCCCGGCTTAGCGGCTCGTTCTTACTGAGGCGGCAACGAAGAAGCGGTGTGTTCCGCACGGTCGTGAGGAAGAGAAGAAGCGAGGAAGCCACGACCATTTTCACATCTTCACTTCTTCTCTTCTTCGTCACCCGGATCCGCCCGTGCAGGAACCTTTTCTGTCCCACCGACCGAGTATCCTGCATGCCTTCCCCGCGAGGTTCGCTCCAGGGGGGCGATGCATCGTGGCGCTCGTTCCGGCCAGGGAATGACACCGGCGCATCCGCGGCCGACCCCGCATGACGGAAGGGGATCACTGCTTCACGAAACGGCGGGCGTCCGCACGTATCCCCCGCAGGCCAAGGATGTAGGTGCCGGGCGGCAGGTCCTGCACATCGATGCGGTCCCCGTGATAGCGCAGTTCGAGCACGCGGCCCATGGCATCGCGCAGTTCCAGGTCGGATCGGTCCGCACCAGCGGGCAGCACCACGCCGATCTCGCCCGTGCGCGGGTCGCCGTACGGTCCCCAATTACCGGAAGTGCCGATCTCGGCCACCGCAGTGGTGCAGGGCAGCTGTTCGATGCGTTGCCAGATCTCGTTGTTGAACACCACGGCCACCGGGGCGTTGGTGTAGGCGGGGTTCCCCAGGCGCACCACCACCATGTTGCGGCTCGGCACCACGTTCAGCAACTGGTCGTTCTTGCCCAGCCCGCAGATCATGTCCGGGGGGGCATCGGGCATCACGGGGCCGGGGAACACGAACTGCAGGGTGGGCAGCATGAAGGACGGCTGGCCGTTCAGCCACCAGAGGTACCCGTAGCTTTCGTTGAGGCCCTGGGAGGGCGTGGTCATGGCGGTGAAGTAGGCCGTGTCGTGCAGCACGGTGTCGCCGGCCCAGATGCCCCGATTGAGCGCGAGCAGTCCGAACCGGGCCATGCTGCGGGCCCGGCTGAAGTACACGTTGTCGTAGCCCAGGGGAAGCCACAGGCCGTCCATCCCGATGCGGTTCCGGAGCCGCGTGTTGAAGTAGCTGCTGAAGGCGGTGCCGGTGGCGCTCGCGATCACGTCGTCCAGCAGGGTGTAGGGCGCGTTGTGATAGGCCCACCGTGTGCCCGGTGCGGCGAGGTATTGCAGACAGGCCGGGTCCGTGCAGTGGTTGTCCGTCACACCGTCGTCGAGCCCGGTGGTCATCGTCAGCTGGTGCAGTACGGTGATCTCCTCCTCCTGCGTCGGCGTGCAGCTCGTCCAACCTGGGCCCAGCCAGGTGCCGGTCGGTTGGTGGATGTCCAGGTAGCCCTCTTCCCGGGCGATGCCGGTGAGCATGGCCGTGAGCGTCTTGCCCGCACTGGCCCAGTACCACAGGCTGTCCCGGGTGAAGGTCCCGTAGTAGTGCTCCAGGGCGATCTTGCCGTCCTGCAGGATGATGAAGGCCTTGGTGTTGTGCGCGCCGACGAAGTCGATGAGGCTGTCGATGCGGTCCGGGCACCAGCCCAGGCTCGCAGGGCTCAGGGTATCCCAAGTGCCCTGCCCGATGGGCGGGAAGTAGAGGTTCTGTCCGTGCAGATGGCCGGCCGCCGCGAAGGCGAGGCCGGTGAGAAGGAGCGGGCGGAGCATGCGGGTTGGCCGCCGGTTCGGCCGCAAGGTTCATTCCTTCGGTCCGGCACCGCTGGTCGCGAACAGTTTGTTGATCCGAAGCAACGGACCGGGACACGCCACAGCATGGCAATTGGCACAACCTTGGACCGTGGCGTTGAAGGTGCTGATGCGGTCGGCGGGGGGAGCGTCATAAAGCGCCTTCACCTGCGCCAGGTAATGGTCCGCGAAGGCATCAAAGGTGGCGCGTTCGATCTCCAATTTGCCGTCGGTGGGCGTGGCGGTGTGAATGGCGGCGAAGCCGGCCGGATAGGGGGGGAGTTCATCGCCGCGTTGCAGCCTGTGGCGCACGCTGTCGGTGAAGGCGGTCATCTCCCGCATCAGCAGGGCCAGCTCGCTGGGCGGCTTCAGCCCCTGTTGCACGGTCCGGTCGCCGCGCGATGCGCCCACGAAGGATAACAGGAAGGGCAACAGCGCCACCGCCAGGATGGCAGGTGTGCGCACCTTTTCACGGATCTTGCTCATGGTGCATCAAAGTAAAGCGAAGGCCGCGATCGCGGTATCTCGCCGACCTTCGTCCCATGCAAGCACCGGACCAGGCTGCTTCCGATCCGCAGCGCCGCAGGATCCTCACGGCGGCCTTCATGCCGGGCGTGGCGGTGCTGGTGCTTTGGATGGTGCACCTGCTGGCCGGGGCCTACGGATGGGACCTTGCGCGCTTCGGGCTGTGGCCGCGCCATGCCGAAGGCTTGCCCGGCATCGTGCTGGCGCCGTTCATCCACGGCGACCTGGAGCACCTGTTCAACAACTCGGTCCCGCTCTTCGTGCTGGGCTGGTGCCTGGTTTACTTCTACCCGCGCGCCGCCGGCCGGGTGGTGCTGGGGATCTGGCTGCTGACGGGCCTCTGGGTATGGATCAGCGCGCGGGGCGACCGGCACATCGGGGCCAGCGGGGTGGTGTACGGTCTGGCGGCCTTCCTGTTCGTGAGCGGTGTGCTGCGGCGGCAGCGGGCGCTCATGGCCATCGCCCTGCTGGTGGCCTTCCTTTACGGCGGTCTCATCTGGGGCGTGCTTCCCATCGTGCCCGGCATGAGCTGGGAGAGCCACCTGTGGGGTGGACTGGCCGGGCTCGCCATGGCCATCGTGTACCGCAAGGTGCCGCCCGCCTTCCTGCCAGACCGTACGGCCGAAGCCCTCGATGAGCCCGACGGCGGGGAGGCGGCAGAAGCGCACGAGGGAGCTGCGGAAGGCCCGCGCATCCGGATCGTGTATCAGGCCGATCCCGGCGACGAGGTGGACGACGAAGAACTACGTTGGAAACGGGAACTGGCGCGTCGGACCGAGCTCGACGACCGGCATACGGACAGCACCTGGCCGACCGACGGCCTTTAGTGGCTATCAAAAAACACCCGTTGGGCTGCGCGAGGGTCTTTCGCGCCCATGCTTCGTTGTGAAAAGCCTTACAGAGCTACCGGCTATGCTCGGTTCTCACGCCTCGCCTGAACGCGAATTATCGCTCGCTCGCTTCCAAAAGCACTTTTGAGGTGGCCTCTACTGAGCGCGCAGCACGGCCAGCTCGCGGTCGCCCTGCATCAGGCGGAGCACATCGCCGTCGATGCCGAAGCCGTCCGTGGCGTGCAGGGCCGCGGTGAACTTGCCCTCGAGCTCCATGGTGTCGTGGCAGTACATCTTGGTGGCCCCCATTTCAGCGAACTTCAGGGTGCTGCCCTCCACGGTGTACGAGCCGAAGAACTGGTTGCAGCCGCTGTTCCCGTTCACCTTGTTGCCGTCGGCGAGTTGCAGGTAGGGCGTGCGTTCACCGAGGCTCTGATCGATGGGCTGGCCGTTCAGCGTCTGCAGTAACCATTTGGAGCCCATCAGTTTCGCCAGGGCGTCCCCGCCGCCCTTGTCGCCATCCTTGCAGGTGCCGGCCATCAGGGTCAGGGCCACGGCCAATGCCATCAGGTGCCGCATGGCCTCAGTTGTTGAGCATCACGGGCATCACCAGCATCAGCAGGTCCTCGCCGGGTTCGCCGGGTTCGCCGGGCAGCAGGATCCCCGCCCGGTTGGGCGCGCTCATCTCCAGCAGCACATGCTCGCTGTTCAGGTTGTTCAGCATGTCCATCAGGAAGCGGCTGTTGAAGCCGATGGTCATGTCCTCGCCCTCGTAGCTGCAGGTGAGCTGCTCGTTGGCCTCGTTGGCGAAGTCCAGGTCCTCGGCGCTCACCGTGAGCCTGCTTCCGGCGATGCTCAGCCGCACCTGGTGGGTGGTCTTGTTGCTGAAGATGCTCACCCGGCGGATGGAGCTGAGGAAGGCCGCGCGGTCGATGGTGAGCTTGTTGGGGTTCAGCTTGGGGATGACGGCCTCGTAGTTGGGGTACTTGCCATCGATCAGCCGGCACACCAGCACCAGGTTGTCGAAGGTGAAGGCGGCGTTGTTCTCATTGTAGCTCACGGCCACCTCGGCATTGGTGGCGGCCAGCACGTTCTTCAGCAGGTTCAGCGGCTTCTTGGGCACGATGAAGCTGGCCGGCTGGTCGGCACGCACATCGGTGCGCATGTACCGCACCAACTTGTGCGCATCGGTGGCCACGAAGCGCACCGATTCCTCGCCGAGCTCGAAATACAGGCCGCTCATCACCGGGCGCAGGTCGTCGTTGCCCGTGGCGAAGAGGGCCTTGTTGATGGCCGTGGCCAGCGTGCCGGCCGGCAGCAGGAAACGCGAGGGGTCCTCCAACTGCGGGCTCTTGGGGAATTCAGCCCCGCTGAAGCCGGTCATCTTGTACTTGCCCTGGTCGCTGCTGATCTCCACCCCGTGGTGCTTGCCGTCGATGCTGAAGGTCAACGGTTGCTCGGGGAAGGCCTTCAGGGTGTCCAGCAGCAGGCGGGCGGGGATCGCCACGCTCCCCTTGTCCTTGGCCTCCACCGCCATGGTGGCCGTCATCGTGGTCTCCAGGTCGGAAGCCGTCAGGGTGAGTTGCTTGCCGTCCACCTCGAACAGGAAGTTGTCCAGGATGGGGAGGGTGTTGCTGCTGGCCAGGACCCCCTGGAGCATCTGGAGCTGTTTGAGCAGGGCGGTGCTGGAAACGATGAACTTCATTCCGGAACGGGATGTGGTTTGTGCTTTGGCCGTGGTCTCCACGGTCGCAGTTTCTTCGGACATGGGTGGTGGGATGGCAGCGGCGCGCGTAGCACCGATGGATGGCAAAGATAGCCGGGGCCCTCGGCCGGGAACCCCCGTTTTATCAACACGGACGGGGGTTTTTCCACAGTTTCACGGGTGCCGCAGCAGCGCTTCGCGAGGCACCAGCAGGCGGTCGGCGCCCAGGCGTTGCACGGCCACCAGCACGGTGTCGTCGATGGCGGCGTACAGCCGGTCCACATCCTCCTCCTTCATCAGGGTGCCCATGGCATCGCGCTGGCCGGGGTAGGCGCCCTTGGTCCAGAAGGGAATGCGGCGTGTGCTGCCGTCGCGACGCACCAGGGTGAGCAGGTGCAGCGGGGTGCTGTGCAGCACCGAGTCGCGTTCGGCGGGGGTGAGCTGCCGCTCCACGTACTCGAAATTCAGGCCTTGCAGGGGGCGCAGCATGTCCATCACGGCGGCGGTGTCCATGGGAAGCGGGTTCCCCGCGTCGTCCAGCAGGTCCGGGCCCCCCTGGCCCTCCAGGGCCAGCCGAACACCGGTGCCCGGCGCCGCAGGACGGTCGATGCGCAGTTCGCGCAGCGCCCCCAGGTCACGTTCCAGGAGCAGGATGCTGCTGCGCCACACGTCGGGATCCGCATGGAACCGCGGGGTCAGGTAGCCGGTGAAACCGCTCATGCCCATCACGAAGGGCACCTCCGAGCGGCCCGTCCCGGGTTTTTCCAGCACCATGTAGGTGCCGAAATGGTCCTTGGTGGAATGCCCCACGAACCAGATGCGGTCCGGCCGGTCGCCGCCGGTGTAGATCTCCACGCGCTTGGCCGTGCCGGCCATCACGCGCAGCACGTTCGCCTCCGCGCTCTTGGGCACCGGGGCGCGCACTTCCACGCGCAGGAAGGTCTTCAGCAGCAGGTTCACCGGCACCGGGTTGGCCTCCAACCGGCCGTTGAGGGTCCAGCCGCCGCCTGGGCGCCTCCGCAGGTCCACGGTCCGGCCGTCGGGCTCGGCGATGAAGATGCGGTCCACGGCGGCGGTGTCGGCCACGGCGAAGTCGGTGAGCGGACCGCTGAGGGTGGTACCCTTGTCGCGCGTGGCCGTCCACCAGGCCAGGCCGCCCAGGACCAGCGCGAGCAGGACGAGGAGCAGCGTGCGTTTCATGCGGGACGGGCGTAGCGCCGCTTGCGCAGCAGGTGGAACAGGATGCCGGCCAGCAGCACCACCAGCCCCGGCACGGCCAGGTTCACCGCCTGCCAGAGGGTGCGTTCACGGGTGCTGCGCACCGGGTCCAGCTGCCGCAGGGTGATGGCGCGCGCCCGCAGGCTGATCAGGCTGCGGTCGTCCAGCAGGTAGTTCACCGCGTTGAGCAGCAGTTCCCGGTTGCCGTAGATCTTGGCGTTGGCGTAACGGTCGTAGCCCAGCATGTAGTACATGCCCTTGGCGGGGTCCACGCGGTTCTCGATCACATCGCCGTCGCTGATCACCATCTGGCTGGTACGCCGTCCCTGTTCCCGGTACTGGGGGTCGCCCTCCTGCAGGAAGCGCTGGGTGAGGCGCCCGGCGAAGGCCGACCGGAAGGGGCCCTCCAGCAGCACCGCCACCGGCGCGGGTGTGGCCGCGCGGTCCAGCAGTGCGCGCTGCTCCACGATGTTGAGCGCGATGCGTACCGGGTTGCGCAGCACCCGGTTGTACGGGCTGGTGGTCAGCAGGATGGTCTTGCGTACACTGTCCGTGCCGATGGTGTCCATGCTGCTCACGAACCGGGTGTGCACCGGGTCGATGTTGTTGACGATCGGGTGGCTCCCCTGGGGCACCAGCACCGGCTCGAAGTACCACGGGAAACGTTCCAGCTTGCGCTGGTTGCCGTAGGGGGTGGTGAAGATCTCGATCGGGGCGCAGTTGCGGTCCAGCAGCAGGTCGTTGTTGATGCGCACCCCGTAGGCGAAGAGCAGTTGGTCCAGCCCCAGGTCCATGGCGGTGGCCATGCTGTACTGGTTGCGTCGCAGGCTGTCGAGGTTCGCGTTCATGGCGTCCAGCAGCCACAGCACCTTGCCGCCGTTCATCACGAACTGGTCGATGATGTAAAGGTCCTTGTCGGGGAAGGCGCTGTCGGGCTTGGCCACGATCAGCATGTCCCAGCGGTTGTTGCGGAAGCGGGCCCCCTCCAGCCGGTCGCTCAGGGCGTCCAGCCTTCCATCGATGCGCAAGCGGCTCACGTCGTAGTGCTCGCCCAGCAGGGTGGCCACGTCGCGCACCTCGATGGGTTCCAGCTCGCCGTGACCTTCCAGGAAGGCGATGCGCGGCCTTTCCTTGCGGGTGAGCTGGCGGATGGCGCTGCCCAGCTCGAACTCCAGGTTGTTGACCGACCGGTTCACCATGTCGGCGTCGGGGGTGCGCAGCTGGGTCTTCAGCAGTTGCACGGCCACGGTGCGCCCCTTGTAGGTCACCAGGGCGCCGGGGAAGACGATCTTCTCGCTGTACCCGTCCTTTTCCCGGATCCGGATGCTGCTGTACTGCAGGCCTTCCTTCTCCAGGGTGGCGTACACCTCGCGGCGCACGTTGGCGTCGGGGTCGGCGCTGGGGTCGATGAAGCTGTAGGCCAGCTTGTCGGGCCCGTACACCCGCATCTCGTCCAGCAGTTCGCGGGTGGCCTCGCTCAGGCGGCGCAGGTCGGCCGGCAGGTCCCCGGCCAGGTACACCTTGACGTACACGCGGTCGTCGAGGTCGGCCACCAACTGGCGCGTGGTCTCCTTCAGGGTGTAGCGGCCCTCGCTGGTGAGGTCGGCCCGCAGGCGCACCCGGCCGGCGAGGAACAGCACCAGCAGGACGATGGCGATGCCCGCCACCAGTTCGGTGAGGTCGCGCAGGCGTGGCGAGCGTCCGGTCCGGGCCATGTCACCAACGGCGGCTTTGGAGCACCGTGCGCGTGGCCAGCAGGAAGACGACGGCGGTGCCGACGAAGTAGAGCACGTCCCGCAGGTCCACCACGCCACGACTGATGCTGCGGTAGTGCGCCTGGATGCCCATGGCCTTGATGGGGCCTTCCCAGGCCCCGAAGGCATCGAAGCTGGCCACCAGGTCCGGGCCCATGAACAGCAGGAAACACAGGAACACGGCGATCAGGAAGGCCACGATCTGACTGTCGGTGAGCGACGAGGCGAACACGCCCACCGCCGCGAAGCAGCTGCCCAGCATCAGCAGGCCCAGGTAGGAGCCCAGGGTGCCGCCACGGTCGATGTTGCCTTCGGGCACGGCCAGCTCCATCACGCTCCAGACGTACACCAACGTGGGCAGCAGGGCCGCCACCACCAACACCACCGCGGCGATGTACTTGGCCCCCACGATGGCGCCTTCGCTCAGGGGGCGTGTGAGCAGGAGTTCGATGGTGCCGGTGCGCTTCTCCTCGCTGAAGCTGCGCATGGTGACGGCGGGCACCAGGAACAGGAACACCCAGGGGGCCAGCTGGAACAGGGGCGCCAGGTCGGCGTAGCCCAGGTCGAGCAGGTTGTCGGGGAACACCCACAGGAAGAGCCCGGTGAGCAGCAGGAAGACCACCACGGTGATGTGGCCGATCAGCGAGCCCGCAAAGCCTCGCACTTCCTTGATGATCAACGCCTGCATGGAGAAAGCACCGTCGAAAGGCGGCCGAAGATAACGTGGCCCGCCCGGCACCGGTGTCCGGGCAACGGGTCGCGGCGTGATCCGCCGGGTGAACGGCCTCAGAACGACACCACCGTGTTGCGGCGCTTGCGCCGGGGCTTTCGGGGGATCTTTTCCTCGTCCGTGTCGCAGTAGTTCTTGACGATGAACACCGCGTCGCGGTCGCCGAGCCCGGCACTGGTCCTCCAGTCGCGGCAGGCCTCCTCCTTGTGCTTCAGGTTGTAGTGGCAGTCCCCGCGGTAGTAATGGGCGTCGCGCAGGTCCGCGGCGGCGGTGTCCTGCGCCAGCACCTCGGTGAAGGCGGCGATGGCCTCGTCGAAACGCTCCATCTCGTAGAGCAGGATGGCGGCGCTCATCCGCCCGCCGGGGATGCCCGGCTTCAGGGCCAGGGCCCGCTGGATGTCCTCCAGGCCGGCGTCCTCCTTGAACAGCTCGCCCTTCACCACGCCTCCCAGGAACAGTGCATCGGCGTGGTCGTCGCGCAGCTTCAGCGCCTTTTCGGCGTCCTTCAGGGCCTGCGCATTGTCCTGCACCAGGTAGTGGGCGCAGGCCCGGTTGTACCAGGCATCGGCGTCGGCGGGGTCCAGCTCGATGGCCTTGTCCAGGTCACGCAGGGCGCCCTTGATGTTGCCCTCGGTGATCCGGGCGGCCGACCGGCTCACGTACAGCCGGGGGTTGTTGGGGTCCAGCGTCTCGCTCTTCTTGTAGTCGATCAGCGCCAGTTCCAACTGCTGCCGCCGCTGGCGGATGTCGCCCCGCAGCTTGTAGGCCCGTGCCGAGCTTCCATCGGCCTGGATCGCCCGGTCCACACAGGCCAGTGCACTGTCCAGCGCACCGCCGGCGTAGGCGGCCTCGGCGGCGCGGAGCAGATCGTCCTGGGCGTGGAGGCCAAGGGCCAGGAGCAGGAGGGGCAGGGCGGCGATGCGTTTCATGGGGTGCCGGACGTGGCGTCCATTTGGTGCAGCCGGGTGCAGCTCCAGGCTTGCGCGGGGCTGTCGAAGAGGGCTTTCACCACGGGCCACACTTCGGCGAATACGGGGGAACGGCGATAGTGTTCCAGGTCATCGGCGGAACGCCACAGGCTGTAGGTGAAGAAGACGCGGGGATCGCCGGTGTCGCGCAGCAGCTCCAGGTGCAGGCAGCCGGGCATGGCGATGATGCGGTGCCGCCATCCCTCGAAAAGGGCCAGGAAACCCGCGGTCTCCTCGGGCCGGAAGCACATGCGCACCACGCGTGCGATCATGAGGCCACCCTTTGCCGGGGCATGGTCTCCAGCAATTCCACGCGCACGGGGTCCTGCACGTGCAGGCCGAACAGCCGCGAAGCGCCGCCGCCGCCGCCTTCCACGCCCTTGTTCACCGCGATCTCCAGCAGACCGCCGGCACCGAAGAAGGCCACGCGCTCACCCTGCGGCACCTCGCCATAGGTGCGGTGCAGCGCGGTGATGTCGTGCTGCGACCGGCCGAAGGTGATCCGGAAGGGGCGGTCCTGCACCATGGCCGTGAAGTGATCGCGGTGGATGTTGGTCACCACGTTGCCGTAGGCGTCCACATGGATCACCGCACCCCGGATGCTCTCGCGGTCCAGCGCCGGCACCAGGCCCAGCTGCTGGCGCACGCCCTGGCGCGGATCGGCGATGGCCTCCACGGGCGCGCCCTGTGCCAGGTGGCACGCCGCCCGTGCCAGCACCCCCCGCAGCGGGAAGGTGGCATCCCCGGCGTCCGTCACCATGCGCAGGCCGAAGACCGCCTGCGGACGCCCGTCGAACAGCAGGCTGAAGATGCCGTTGTCGGCCCCCACGAACCACTGGCCGCCGTGCGACACCACCACGTGCGGCGTCTGCGGGCCGGCCTCGGGGTCGATGCCGATCACGTGCACGGTGCCCGTCGGGAACGCCGGGTAGGCGTTGCGCAGCACGAAGGCCGCCTGCGCGTTGTCGAACGGGGTGATCTGGTGGCTGATGTCCACGATCGTCACCCCGGGCAGCAGGCCCAGGAGGCTGCCCTTCACCACGGCCACATAGTGGTCCTTGGTGCCCATGTCGGTGGTGAGGGTGATGATCGCCATGGCGGGGGACGGGCCTTTCCGGATCGCGGCCGATCGGCTACCTTCGGCCGGTCAAATGTAAGGGCGCGCGGGCACGGTCGCCGCACCCTTTCAAGCAGCGCACGTGGGCGAACTCACCATCCAGGTGACCGGCGTGGACCCGGTCTCGGTCTTCGGCGCCAACGACCAGCAGCTGCGCATCATCCGGGGGTTCTTTCCCAAGCTCAACCTGGTGGCCCGCGGCCACACGCTGAAGGTGATGGGCAACGAGGAGGACATCGCGGTGTTCGCCGAACGCTTCGACCAGCTCGTGGAGCACGTGGGCCGGTACAACGAGCTGCCGCGCAAGGTGCTGGACGACATCATGGGGGGCGCGCCCGACACCGGACCCGCTGCGGAGGAGGCCGACGTGCTGGTGCATGGCAACGCCGGTCTGCGCGTCAAGGCGCGCACCCGCAACCAGCAGCGCCTGGTGGAGGCCGTGCGCACGCACGACATGGTGTTCGCGGTGGGGCCGGCCGGCACGGGCAAGACATACACCGCCGTGGCCCTGGCCGTGCAGGCCCTCAAGGAGCGGCAGGTGCGGCGCATCATCCTCACGCGGCCGGCGGTGGAGGCGGGGGAGAACCTCGGCTTCCTGCCCGGCGACCTGCGCGAGAAGCTCGACCCCTACCTGCAGCCGCTGTACGACGCGCTCAAGGACATGATCCCCGCCGGACGCCTGGCCGAGCACCTGGAGGCCGGTGTGATCCAGATCGCCCCGCTGGCCTTCATGCGCGGCCGCACCCTCGACCACGCCTTCGTCATCCTCGACGAGGCCCAGAACGCCACGCTGCCCCAGCTCAAGATGTTCCTCACCCGCATGGGGCGCAACGCCAAGTTCGTCATCACCGGCGACCTCACCCAAGTGGACCTTCCCCGGCACAGCCCCAGCGGGCTGGAAAAGGGCATCCGGCTGCTGCGCGACGTGGAGGGCATCGCCATCATCGAGCTCGACGAGAAGGACGTGATCCGCCACGAGCTGGTCACCAAGGTGCTCGGTGCCTTCAAGGACCACGAACAACGCGACCGACCCGATATCGACCCATGACCACCACCCTCGCCGGGACCTTGATGCGTTCCGAGCTCCGCCACCCCTTGATCCACCAGGTATACCGGGGCAAGGTGCGCGACGTGTACACCCTGACCGATGGACGCATCCTGCTGGTGGCCAGCGACCGCATCAGCGCCTTCGACGTGGTGCTGCCGCGCGGCATCCCGCACAAGGGGCAGGTGCTCAGCCAGCTCAGCTGGCACATGCTCCAGGCCACGCGGCCCGTGGCGCCCAACTGGGCCGTCGCCTCGCCCGACCCCAACGTGGTCGTGGGCACGGCCTGCCGCACCGTGAAGGTGGAGATGGTGGTGCGCGGCTACCTCGCCGGCCACGCCTGGCGCACCTATGCCAGCGGTGCGCGCACCCTCTGCGGCGCCGACATGCCCGAAGGGATGCGGGAGAACGACCGTTTCCCCGCACCGCTCATCACCCCCAGCACCAAGGCCGACGTGGGGCACGATGAGGACATCACCCCGGAGGGGATCCTGGAGCGCGGCCTGTGCACGCCCGACGAGTGGGAGCACATGCGGCGGTACGCCCTGGCGCTCTTCGCCGAGGGCACCCGCCTGGCCGCCGAACGCGGCCTGCTGCTGGTGGACACCAAATACGAGTTCGGCCGCACCACCGACGGCCGCATCGTGCTCATCGATGAAGTGCACACGCCGGACAGCTCCCGTTACTTCCATGCCGAAGGGTACGCCGAGCGCCAGGCCCGCGGCGAACGCCAGAAGCAGCTCAGCAAGGAGTTCGTGCGCGAGTGGCTCATCGCCGGCGGCTTCATGGGCAGGGAAGGCCAGCAGGTGCCCCCCATGGACGATGCCTTCGTGCAGAGCGTCACCGACCGCTATGTGGAGCTCTTCGAGCGCATCACCGGCCGGACCTTCCGGCCCGCGCCCACCGGCGACATCAACGCCCGTGTGCAACGGGCGGTGGAGGAGTACCTGGGTTGAGCACCGGAACGGCGCACCACCTGCCGCCGGGTGATGGGCCCGGCCCCGGCCTCCGGATCAGTGCATGCCGCCTTGATCCACCAGGCCGTTGAAGAAGCCGATGAGCGCCTCGCGCTGCGCCGGGGAAAGGCGGGCATCGCCATGCGTCCACGTGTAGGGGCGCAAGGGCATCTTCTCCTTCCGGATCATCTCCACGGCCTCGTCCGCCACATGGGCACGGTCATCAGGCGGGTACCGCCCCCAGCTCGACGCGTCGAACTGGTCGCGGCCCTCGTGGATGTGGTGTTGCAGGAACCAGTTCACCGGGGTGATGGCGGCGTACCACGGATAGCGGGGCTGGCCGCTGTGGCAGTCGTAACAGGCCGAACGCAGCAGGCCCTCCACCTCGGCCGATGGCGTGGTCAGGGCGATCAGGTCGCTGGCGGGGTCCAGGGGTTCGGCGGTGCGTTCGGGGCGAATGAACTGGGCGGCGCCGAGGAGGACGATCGCAGCGAGGAGGAGGCGGCGGCGCATGGGGGTGTGGCCGCAAGATAGGCGGTGCGCTCCGCACGTGCGGGCGGGCACGGCCGGGCGGATCCGTTCCGATGAGCCGACGCCGGCTGAACGTCCGGTGCGGCGTTCAAGGCAGCTGCTGGGTGCGCACGGCCGTGGGCACGGACCCGCCGATGTTCACCAGGACCGGTCCCGGTCGTTGGCGCTGCCTGCGTACTTCACCCGGCCGTTGAAGGTGGCCTCGCGGCGACCGCATCGTTCGCTCACCAAGGCCATGCCGGCCGCAGGGGCGTGGGCGGGGAGGCCCATGCCGGGAAGCGTGTCGTTCGGTGGATGGAGCACCGTCACCGATCGATCGGGACGGATCCTCAGCAGGGTGGGCAGGGCGTTGTCGTGCGTGCCGATGGCCGCGTATGCCGGCCCGAACGGCTCACCTGCTCGTCATCGGCCACGGCGCCACGTCGATGCGGGGCGTTACGTGACGGAGCACTTTACCACCGCGACGGCCACGTGGCGATCGACCCTTTTTGCGGAACGGCGGCGCTACGCTGCCGAACGGGTTCACCGCTTCTCCAGCTCCAGCACCACGGCCACGGCGTTGCGGTCCGCCGGCCCCTGGGCGCCGATCGTCTCCCCGTCCGTGAAGCGCACACCGGTGCTGAGCTCGGGCCCCAGCACGTCCTGGAGTTTCGCGGCAAGGCCCTTCGCCGCGCTGGCCATCAGCTGCGCATTGACCTTGTTGTAGTCGATCGGCTGATTGTACACCACCACGGCCATCACGTCCACCGTGCCCTGGGAGTCGGCCTCCAGGCTGTGGTCGCTGGGGAAGAGCCGGGTGCCGGTGATGCCGCAGTAGGGCGAATGCTTGGGAGTGTACGGGAACAGCACGTAGGTGCTGCCGTCGGTCTCCTCCCCGAAAAGGTAGGTGTAGCACTCGGTGTTGTTGGTCACCTCCACCTTGAAGCGGGTGCCCTTGGCGATGGGGCTCACCGTGCGGAACACGTTGCCGCCGGTGCTGCGCAGGGCGATGTTGGCCCCCGTGGCGTTGTCCACGAAGCCGAAGCGCGCATCGAAGCTGGAGGGCTTCACATCCACGCCCTCCCCTTGCGGGTACACGGCATACGCCTCCTTGCCGAAGTGGTCGAACACGGGGTAGGGCACCCAGGCCATGCCGTTGCGTCCCCACTCGGGTCCCCAGCTGTTCATGATCAGGAAGCCGCCGGTGTCGCCGAACTTGTAATCGTCATAGCCTACCACGCACATGGCATGCCCGCCGAAGCCGGCCTGGGCATAGTCCCGCTCGGTGGGCAGCCAGGCCTCCTGACCTTCCATCGCCTGCATGAAGCTGCCGCCGACCATCATGCCGATCACGATGGGGGAGCCCTGGGCGAGGTGCTGCTTCATGGCCAGCATGTCGGTGCGCTGCTCGTCGGCACCGAGGGTGAGGCGCTGAAAGCCCTTGATGCGGTACTGCCGGGCCTGCTGGCGCTCCTGGTCGTTCGGCTGCTTGCTGCAGCTCTGGTCGGTGTAGGCGAAGCGGCTGAACGGCAGTACTCCGCCGTCCAGCATGTTCTCCATGGCGCGGTAGATGTAGCTGCCCTGGCAGTCGCTGTTGTCGATCTTGATCTGGTTGTAGAGGTAGCTGGGGCTGAAGGCCTCGGCCGTGGTGGGCGTGGCGCCGCTGGCCTTGGCCTGCACGATGGTGCGGGCGGCGTAGGCGCTGGCCCAGGCCACGCAGCTGCCCTGCTGGCCCTGGTTGAGGCGCGGAGGACAGAAACGCTCCAGCGTCACCCGCTCGGGCAGCGGGTTCTTCACGTTGTCGGCCAGGGGTTCGTACACCTCCGCCTGGTCGTACAGCTTGGGGTCGAAGTTGGCGCCCGTGGCGAACGCGGCCAGTTGGCCGAGCATGTCGCCACCGCCACCACCGGAGCAGCTCTTCATGCCTCCCAGGAAGTAGAACAGGCCGAAGCCGACGAGGGCCACGATCATCAGCTTGGGGTTCTTCATCAGCAGCCCGATGAGCATGGGGAGCAGGGAACCCATGCCGCCGCCGCCACCGCCGCGACGGGGAGGGGTGGGGGCGTTGTGCCGCGGTTGCGGGTCGTCGGGGGTCATCCGGATGGGCATGGCGGAAGGGGTTTGCGGGTGCTCAGGTCCGTACGGTCCGGCCCTGCAGGACCGGTGTGCGGGTCGAAATTGCGAAAAAGCCGGGCCATGCGGCGTTGGCGCTCGGCCCGGCTTGCGCGGGCCTGGGTTTGCGGGTGCCGAGTGCCTACCACGGATCCCGGGTGCGGGCGATAAACCTGTCGCGGCCTCCGGCCGCAACACTTCATTTTCCTTGGTCAGGTGTTGTGTGCGTCGGCCGGCGGGGGACGATACGGGTGGCTTTGTTGCAACCGGACGGGCCCGGAGGCCCTATGCGGACCCTCACTCGG